>Ga0315543_1002154_pt1 | contig 19590 bp, 32 predicted proteins | sample SalMarSW160210MG_2_FD_203098 | JGI IMG/M metagenome (GOLD analysis project Ga0315543, IMG submission 203098) | Salt marsh sediment microbial communities from the Plum Island Ecosystem LTER, Massachusetts, United States - Salt Marsh Sediment SW1601-210 ...
ATCTCCACTTTCGACACATTCAATCCCGGGTATGACTAAACGAGACAAATGATTTCCCTCCTTATCAATTAACTCATCGCGAATAGTACTCAACAACAGTCTTTACATCAAAGGTAGCATCAATGTCATCAGGAGTAGGCAGAGATAAAATCTGACCAGCAAAGTTCTGCTTATCTAGACTTAACCAGCTCGGAATAAGCTTACTCTCAATAGCCTGAGCTTGTTGTTTATAATACTCACTTTTGGTACTTCTCTCCACCCAACCAATAACGTCACCTTCCTTGACCAAACAAGAAGGTATATCAGTCTTGCGTCCATTAAGCGTAATATGCCCATGTTGAACTAGCTGACGAGCCTGAGACCGGGAGTCAGCGAATCCCAAACGATATACCACATTATCAAGTCGTCTTTCCAGCAGCACCAGTAGATTTTCCCCGGTGATGCCTGCCTGCTTCTCGGCTTGAGCAAAAAACCGCCTAAACTGCCTCTCCAAAACTCCATAGGTATGACGGACCTTTTGCTTTTCCCTCAATTGAAGACCACGGTCGGAAATTCTACGACGCCGACCTAACTGCTGTCCCGGCGGTTTCCCTCGCCTATCCAGCGCACACTTAGGCGTAAAGCACCGGCTACCTTTGAGCATTAACTTCTCGCCGCTACGACGACACAATCGACAAACTGCTGCAGTATATCTTGCCATTTCTCTACTCTCTACACCCGCCTTCTTTTAGGCGGACGACAACCATTATGGGGGATAGGAGTCACATCCCTGATACCGGTAATATAAAGCCCTGAACTCTGGAGGGTACGAATAGCTGACTCACGCCCGCTGCCTGGACCTCTAACATAAACCTCCACTTGGCGCAAGCCATGTTCCATAGCTTTCCGCGCTGCATCACGAGCGGCTAATTGAGCCGCATAGGGAGTGCCTTTGCGTGAACCCTTAAACCCAGCCGTCCCTGAGCTTCCCCAAGCAATAACATTCCCTTGAGGGTCAGTAAGAGTCACTATGGTATTATTAAAAGTAGATTGAATATAGGCTCTCCCTGCCGGGATAGACTTGCGTTCCCGTCTCCTTGCCTTAGCTCGCTTCTTCTCTGGCATTCTGCCCTCCTAATATATAAGATTGGTTACTTCTTAGTCATTCCGCGCCTCTGCCCTCTACCAGCCACTGTCTTACGCGAACCACGCTTAGCCCGAGCATTGGTTTGCGTTTGCTGCCCCCTAACTGGCAAGCCATGCTGATGCCTGGTACCACGATAGCTACCAATCTCAATGAGTCGCTTAATATTAAGGTTAACCTCTTTTCTAAGTTCACCCTCAACCTTATACCCCCGGTCAATAAGCTCCCGGAGACGATTAACCTCCTCTTCGGCAAGCTTGTCCACCTTGGTATCAGGGTTAATGTTAGTCTGAGCTAGAATATTCCGGCTCAAACTAGGACCTATACCATAGATATACTGTAGTGAAACCCAAACTTGCTTATTTCTGGGTATATCTACCCCGGCTATACGTGGCATTAGACTCCCTCCTTCTCAACAGAAATCAAAATTAGCCCTGCCTCTGCTTATGCTTCGGATTGGGGCAAATAATCCTGACCACACCTCGCCGCTTCACCACTTTACATTTGTCACATCTAACTTTAACTGAAGCTTTAACCTTCATAATAAACACTCTCTAGTTAACAGTACTACTTAAACCGATAGGTAATCCTGCCTCGGCTCAGGTCATAGGGAGAAAGCTCCACCAATACCTTATCGCCGGGTAAGATTTTAATATAATGTAACCTTATCTTACCTGAAATGTGAGCCAGCACCTTATGACCATTAGGTAATTCGACACGAAACATAGCATTAGGCAGAGGCTCTACTACTGTCCCCTCAACCTCAATAACCTCTTTCTTAGGCATAACCTCCTACCCTTCGAGTAAGCACTTCAGGTTCAGCATCAGTGATAGCGATGGTGTGTTCAAAGTGTGCCGCAAGACTCCCATCAACAGTAAATACCGTCCAGTGGTCATCACCAACTCTAGTGCGCCAGTCACCAATATTTACCATGGGCTCAAGGGCAAGGGTCATACCTTTCTCTAATACTGGCCCCGTTGCTGGTAGCCCAAAGTTAGGTATTTGAGGTTCCTCATGCATCTCACGACCAATACCATGTCCAGTATACTCACGCACTACCGAATAGCCTCTCGATTCAGCATAATTCTGAATAGCAGATGAAATGTCTCCCAGCCTTGCTCCAGGGCAGGCAGCAGCGATACCAGCCTTTAGGGCACCTTCACTAGTTTCCATAAGTTTCTTTGCCTGCAGGCTAACCTCACCTACACCCACCGTCACCGCAGCATCACCCTGAAAACCCATAAAAATCGCTCCCATATCAAGGGAAACTATGTCACCTTCACGCAAAACACGCTTCCCTGGAATCCCGTGCACTATTTCGTCATTCACCGACACACAGAGATTAGCTGGGAAACCATGGTATCCCTTAAACGAAGATTTGGCCCCCAGCCTTTTTAACTCTCTAACCGCAATAACATCTAACTCCCTAGTTTCCATCCCTGACACTATTTGTCCGGCCAGTATCTCCAGTACAGTTGCTACAATCCTTCCCGCCTGTCGCATAGTCGCAATCTCTTGAGCAGATTTGATAATTATGCTCATCTAGCTGTCCTACCGAGGGCAGCAATTATTCTCCTACCCACCTCTTCCACGCCTCCATCCCCATCCACTTCTAATAGCTTACCCGCTTGGGCATAATACTCAATCAAGGGAATCGTCTGAGCAAAATAGACCTCAAGCCGTTTCTTAACCGTTTCAACGGTATCATCAGGACGCTGATATAGCTCACCACCGCACCGGTCACACTTACCCCAAACCGCAGGTGGAGAATTTATAGTATGATACGGCGTCTGGCAGCTACGACAAATCCAGCGCCCACCGAGTCGTTTCAGAAGCTCATCCTCAGACACCTTGATATATACCACCTTATCTATAGCCTTAGCCTGCTTTTGCAACGCTTCACCTAATGCCTTAGCCTGCTCAAGATTTCTGGGAAAGCCATCTAAAATTACTCCCCCTTGGCCATCCAGAGCCGACATACGCCCTAGAACCATGGCTATTGTTATCTTGTCAGGAACTAGCCTTCCCTTCTCTACATAAGACTTAGCCTTTAAACCAAGCTCGGTACCCTGTTCTATTTCCTGCCGAAACAGGTCACCTGAGGCAACATGAACTAGTTTCAGTTCCTGAGCTACAGTAGCTGCTTGCGTCCCTTTACCTGCCCCAGGAGCACCTAGAAAAATAATATACACCCTCACCCTTATCTGATAAAGCCCTCATAGCGACGCATTGCCAGCTGCGCCTCCAGTTGCTTCATAGTATCCAAAGCAACACCAACCACAATAAGTAACCCCATGCTAGACAGTTGTATCATCTGAACATTACTAATCTCTCGAGCTACAAAAGGTATTATTGCGACCACCGCCAGAAACAAAGCCCCTGCCCAAGTAATGCGGTTAATGACATAATTAAGATAAGTGGCTGTCTGTTTCCCTGGTCGAATTCCAGGTATAAACCCGCCCTGCTGCTGCAAAACATTAGGTAAATCCTGCTGTTGAAAAATCACCATAGTATAGAAGAAGGCAAAACCAAATGTTAACAGAAAAAAGAGCCCCCAGTAAAATAAACCCATAGGCAGGGCGGCATTAGGATTAAACAGATTCATAATATGATTAGCCAGATTAGGGTCAGCCCCCGCTGGATTAGCAAAATAAGTAGCAACTACGCCGGGAAGGAGTACTATTGACATAGCAAAGATAAGGGGTATCATCCCGGCAGTGTTTACCCGCAGCGGAATATGGGTTGAGCCTGATTGTTTATACATACGACCACCACGAAAGACGCTACGAGCGTATTGAACTGGAACGCGGCGATGGGCCTCAATAAAGAGAACTATGAAAGCAACAGTAGCCAAGGCTATGAGAATATAAACGGCTAAACCACCGGGGTTTGACGTAGCTTCAAAGCTTGCCTGACCAGCCATTTCCCATAGACCAGCCACAATACCACCAAAGATTATTATAGATATACCATTACCAATACCATATTGAGTAATAAGCTCGCCTAACCAGACACAGAATAGGGTGCCAGCTATCATTGACACAACCATGGCTATCATTGGCAGTGCAGCGGTGCTACCGACAACACCCTCGCGCTGGAGATAAACCAACTGCCCATAGCCTGAAAGACCGGCCAGAGGTACAGTCAGCCAGTGGGTAATCTGGTTAATCCTATTCCTACCAGCCTCCCCTTCCTGAGAAATGGCCTGCAGCCGTGGAATAACCGGCACTAGCAGCGTCATAATAATTGATGCCGTTATATAGGGATAAACCCCCAAAGCTGCCACGCTATAGTACCTCAAGGCACCGCCACTAAACATATCAAGCATGCCCAATAGGGCGTTACGCTCAAACAACTGCTGCAATGCAATGGCGTCTACCCCGGGAAGGGGTACATGAGCCACGAAGCGAAAGATTACCAAAATACCTAAGGTAATGAGAATCCGGCGCCTCAGGTCAGGCAAGTGGAAGGCATTAACCATTGCCTGAAGCAATCGTGGTCTAGTTTGCCTCTGCCGCATGCCCCAACTCCTCTGCCCTGCCCCCGGCCGCCTCAATCTTAGCTTTAGCTGCAGCCGAGAACTTATTTGCCTTTATCACCAGGGGATAGGTAATATCACCATTAGCCAGAATCTTAATCGGGTGCCGTAGCGATTTTATCACCCCAGTCTCCACCAATTTCTCTGGTGTTACCTCACTCCCCGACTCAAAGATACTAAGCTCATTTATATTAACCAAGTTATACTTTGTCTTAAAAATATTGACAAAGCCACGCTTTCGTGGCAAACGCTGAATTAAAGGTAACTGCCCGCCTTCAAAGCCACGGGATATATTATAGCCGGAGCGAGACTTCTGCCCCTTACAACCGCGCCCCGAATAAGTGCCATGCCCACTACCATCCCCACGTCCTACTCGCTTCCTGTTTTTTTTAGAGCCTGGGGCTGGAGCCAGTTTATCCTGCCTCACGAGCTTTTCTCCTCTACCCTAATCAGATGTCTCACCTTATTAATCATACCCCGGACTGAGGCCGAATCATCATGGACAACACTCTGATTTAACCGAGTAAGACCAAGAGCCTTCAGTGTTCTTTTTTGAACCTCTGCATAGCCAATGCCACTCTTGACCCAGGTAATACTCAGCTTAACCAACAGTTACCTCCTCCTCAATTTCAGTCGGCTTTCGTTTAGCCAGCTCCTCCTTTGGCTCTTTAAGCTGACTGAGGGCAAGCACCGTAGCCTTAGCCATGTTAATCCTATTCGAGCTGCCCAGTGATTTAGTCAGAACATCCTTAATTCCAGATGCCTCAAGCACAGCCCGGATACTACCTCCGGCAATAATACCTGTGCCTGGTGATGCTGGCTTTAGTAAGACCTTAGTTGCGCCAAACTTAACCCTTATTTCATGGGGAATAGTAGTACCAGCCAATGGTACCTTAATCAAACTCTTTCTGGCAATAGCATTAGCCTTGTTAATTGCTGCTGGCACCTCATTAGCCTTACCCACACCAATAGCTACATGTCCATTACCATCCCCGGTTACTACCAAGGCGCTAAACCTGAGCCGTCTGCCTCCCCTCACTACCTTAGACACTCGATTGATATAGATCAGCTTGTCATTTAGTGCCAATTCTGTTGGGTCTATCCTGCTTATTGGCTGCTTCACCTACCTAAAACCTTCCCGCTTAAAATTTCAATCCTGCCTGCCGAGCTGCCTCAGCGAGCGCTTTAACCCTGCCGTGATATTTATACCCACCACGGTCGAAAACTACTTGGTTTATTCCTTTAGCCAGTGCCCGCTTAGCTACTGCCAAACCTACGAGCTCTGCATTACCCGTCTTCATTTTGCCCGCTGCCTCCTCTTTTATCTCCGGGTCAAGGGTTGATGCCGAGGTCAGCGTGTGCCCCTCCGAATCATCAATAATCTGAGCATAAGTATGATTCAAGCTACGGAAAACACACAATCTAGGTCTAGAGGTTGTGCCTTCCACCTTAGCTCTCACCCGGTTGTGCCTGCTTTGACGGGCTACTAACTTATTTTTAGCCATTACACCTTCCTGCTTATAGCCTTGCCTGCTTTAAGTCGAACCGATTCCCCGGCGTATCTAATCCCCTTACCTTTATAGGTATCAGGGGGGCGAATAGCCCGAATCTTAGCTGCCATCTCGCCAACTACTTCTTTATCAATTCCGGTAACCTTAATCCGATTCGCTCCTTCTATAGCTAAGGACACGCCTGGTAGCGGTGATACCTCCACCGGATGTGAATAGCCGACATTAATTATCAGCTTATCCCCTGCTTCTTGTGCCCGATAACCCACGCCCACTATTTCAAGGCTCTTTTCAAAGCCCTTACTCACCCCCTCCACCATGTTAGCCAGAAGACTTCGTGTCAGTCCGTGCAAGGAGCGATGCACCCTATTATCACTGGGTCGCGATACTATTAAGCTATTATCGCTTAGGGTAATAGACATATCAGGGTTGAAATGGTAACGAAGCTCCCCCTTAGGACCGGTTACAATCACCTCATCCTGCTTAATATTTACCGCCACACCCTCCGGCACAGCTATCGGCATCCGCCCCACTCTAGACATGATAGTTTACCCCCCTTGCTCCTTAGCCATGTTGCTTATAACAGAACCTAGCCATGTTTTACCATATATAACATAAAAGCTCGCCACCAAGTCCCTGACGCCAGGCTTGCTGTCCGGTCATTACCCCCTTAGGTGTAGAAACAATAGCAATGCCCAAGCCACCATAAACCCGGGGAATCTCCTTCTGTTGAACATATACCCTTAGCCCGGGCTTACTTACTCGTTCTAATCCAGAAAGGACTGATTTATTCTTGTCGCCATATTTGAGGTAAATCTTAATTGCCCGATGCGACTTATCCTTAAGCACTTCATAATCACTAATAAAACCCTCCCCTTTAAGGATTCTAGCTATAGACAGCTTCATCCTCGAGGATGGTATCAGCACAAAATCATGCTTTGCCATAATGGCATTGCGTATTAAGGTTAGCATATCTGCAACTGGATCAGAGATAGTCACCCTTACCCCCTCTATCTAAGCTCATTATTACCAACTTGATTTTCTCACCCCGGGAATCTGCCCGGCAAGAGCCAGCTTACGAAAACATATGCGACACAAGCCAAACTTGCGAATATAGGCTCGAGGCCGACCGCACAAATAACACCGATTGTGCTGCTGCACCTTATATTTAGCCGGGCGCTCCGACTTTACAACTTTCGACTTCTTAGCCATTCATACCCCACTTTAATCCTTGATGAAAGGCATACCTAATAATTCCAGAAGGTGCCTGCCTTCCTCATCTTTCTCAGCCGTAGTGATAATTGATACCTCTAATCCCCGTAATTTGTCTATATGGTCGTAGTCAATCTCAGGAAAGGCAATCTGTTCCCTAAGCCCCAAGGTATAGTTGCCTCTACCATCAAAGGAATTTCGGGAAACCCCCTGAAACTCCCGGACACGGGGTAAGACAACATTTACCAACTTGTCAAAAAAGTCATACATACGCTCCCCTCGTAGGGTTACCTTTAACCCGATAGGCATCCCTGCCCTCAATCTGAAGGAAGCGATAGATTTCTTAGCTCGGGTGGTTACCGGGTGTTGCCCTGAAATAGCAGCTAGGTCTCTCTCCGCTGCTTCCAGAGCCTTAGCATTCTGAATTGCCTCACCCATGCCAATACTAAGCATAATCTTATCCAGACGCGGTGCCTGCATTACATTCTTATACCCACAACGCTTCATTAGGGCCGGGATAACCTCTTTTTTATATCTCTCCTTCAGCCCTGCCATCTAATCAATCACCTCTAAACATCGGTGGCAAAATCGAATCTTCCTACCGTCCTCTAAAAATCGGAAACCAACTCGAGTTGGACGATTACACTTATTGCACAGTAGCATAACATTCGACATACGAATTGGTGACTCCCGCTCTATTATGCCCGCCTGCCTAACTCCCCCGGTTGCCCTGGTATGCCTTTTGATAAAGTTGACACCCTCAACTAATACCCGTTCCTCCTTGGGATAGGCAAAACGCACTTTACCCTTTTTGCCCCTATCCTTACCGGCGATAACCAGTACAGTATCGTTCTTTCTAATCTTCATAGCCTCTTAACCTTATAGGACCTCAGGTGCCAGTGAGATAATCTTAGTAAAATTTTTCTCTCTCAACTCCCTAGCTACTGGTCCAAATATTCGGGTCCCTTTAGGGTTATTCTTATCAGTAAGAATCACAGCCGCATTTTCATCAAACCTAATATAAGAGCCGTCGGGACGGCGATATTGCTGGGCACAGCGAATGACAACCGCCCTGACTACGTCCCCCTCCTTCACTGCCCCCCCGGGGATTGCCCGTTTGACCGAAGCCACAATAATATCACCCACCCGAGCATACCTTCTCCTTGTGCCACCCAAAACGCTAATGCACATAATCTGGCGGGCACCGGTATTATCTGCCACCTTAACTCTGGTATAGGGTTGAATCATATAATTCTATCCTAAAAACAAATTTCAGGTTATTTCTCCAGGTTTAACCTCCACTACCTTCCCCTTGGTTATTATCTCAGCTACTCGCCACCGTTTAAGCCTTGAGAGTGGACGAGTTTCCACAATCCTTACCATATCTCCTATCCTACACTCATTATTTCCATCATGAGCCTTATGTTTAACCGTTCTCTTAATAGTCTTCTTATATAGTGGATGACACCTTGGTGTTTCCACAGCCACAACCACTGTTTTATCCATCTTATCACTCACCACCCTACCAATCCTGGTTTTGCGCTTCATCTCCATAGAATAAATCCCTCTATCCTAGCTTAGCCTGGATATAGCCGATATAACATGCTAAGCCTATATTACCTTATACCTAGTTCCCTCTCCCTCATTATAGTCTTCAGCTGGGCAATTCTCTTTTTAACCATCGGAATCTGGCGGTGGTTCACCAACTGCTTGGTAGCCAAGCGAAACCGAAGGTCAAACAACTCCTGATGAGCTGTCTCCAATTGCTTCGCCAACTCCTCAGCGCTGAGGGCTCGAATTTCCTCAACCTTCAACTTGTATTAGCTCCTCATTCTCAGAATCACTGTCAACGGCTACGCCGGTTTCTCTTACTATAAATTTGGTGCTTACTGGTAGCTTGTGTGAAGCTAGACGCATCGCCTCCTTGGCTATTTCCTCCCCAACATCCCCCATTTCAAATAGAATTCTTCCCCGTTTAACTACAGCTACCCAGCGGTCTGGGGAACCCTTACCCCCACCCATGCGGGTCTCTGCCGGCTTCTTGGTAACTGATTTATCCGGGAAAACACGTATCCAGATGCTCCCACCACGGCGTACATAACGAGTCATAGCCCGGCGTGCTGCCTCAATTTGCCGATTAGTAACCCAGGCTGACTCTTGTGCCTGCAAAGCAAAATCACCAAAAACAATTGTACTCCCCACCTGAGCCTTACCCCGACGGCGTCCTTTATGAGTCTTGCGGTATTTCACCCGCTTCGGTTGTAACATCCTTCTCCTCCAGGCTGATATCTGCCTCTGGTTTAGCCACCTCTCCCTCCGGCTCCGCGGTGGCTGGTGCCTCTGTGCTCTCACTGGCAGCTAATTCAGCCACTGCCTCCTCAACTGCCTCACTCTCGGGTAGAGTAACTTCCTTCTCCTCCGTACTTACATCTGCCTCCGGCTTAGCCACCTCTGCCTCTGGTTCCGTGGTGGCTGGTGCCTCTGTGCTCTCACTGGCAGCTAATTCAGCCGCTTCCTCCTCAACTGCCTCACCCTCGGGTAGAGTAACTTCCTTCTCCTCCGGGCTTACATCTGCCTCTGGTTTAGCCACCTCTGCCTCTGGTTCTGTGGCGGCTGGTGCCTCTGTGCTCTCACCGGCAGCTAATTCAGCCGCTTCCTCCTCAACCACCTGAGCCCTAGGTTCGGGAAGAATATCACCCTTATATATCCAGACCTTTACCCCAATCCGACCTAAGGTAGTACGTGCCTCGGTAAAGCCATAATCAATATCAGCTCGTATCGTATGCAATGGGACTTGTCCCTCATGCATAGTCTGGCGCCGAGCTATCTCGGCACCACCCAATCTGCCAGCACAACTGATTCTCACCCCCTTAGCCCCAGCCTGAATAGTGCGAAAAATTGCCTGTTTCATAGCTCTTCGGAAAGCAACACGGCGTTCAATCTGCTCAGCCACTGACTTAGCTACCAAATGAGCATCTAGCTCAGGCTGCTGAATCTCCACGATATTCAATTGAATCCTCTTCCCAACAAGGTCCTCAAGGTAGTGCCTCACCTCATCAACTCGTTGCCCTCCCCGCCCAATGACAACACCAGGCCGAGCAGTATGGATAGTTACTGACACCTTGTTTGCCTGACGCTCAATCTCCACCAGAGAGATACCGGCTTCATTATACCTAGATTGGATAGCCTGTCGAAGCTTCAGGTCTTCATGTAAGAAGTCCACATAATGCTTATCAGCATACCATTTTGCTTGCCAATCACGAATAATACCAGTTCTAAAGCCTATAGGGTGAACTTTACGTCCCAATTATTCCTCCTGCTCAGCAACAATGACTGTAATATGACTAGAACGCTTAAGTATAGGGCTTGTTCGCCCTCGAGACCGGGGGCGATACCTCTTCAGAGTTCGTGCCTTATCAGCAAAGATATCAACAATCTTCAAATCTGACGGTGACATCTGAAAATTATTCTCAGCATTAGCCCCCGCCGATTTTATCACCTTGGCTACAACCTGAGCCGTCGGTGTTGAGGTAAACTTGAGTATTGTCAGCGCCTCATCCACCTTCTTGCCTCGCACCATATCTACCAGCGGACGCACCTTACGAGGTGATACACCGGTATCTTTAGCTATAGCTCTTACTTCCATCTGTGACTACGTTCTCTTTCTCACCTGAGTAATTTTTTCTGCCCTAGCCACATGCCCTCTAAAGGTTCGAGTTAAAGCAAACTCACCTAATTTGTGACCTACCATATTTTCAGTAATAAAAATGGGCACATGTCTTCGCCCATTGTGTACCCCGATAGTAAGCCCTACCATCTGAGGCAGGATAGTAGACCAACGTGACCAGGTTTTAATTACTGCCTTCTCACCAGAACGGTTAAGCGTCTCCACTCTCTTTAGCAGTTTAGCATCAACGGCTGGTCCCTTCTTAATTGACCTTGACATGCTGCCTATTTCCCCCTACGCATAACAATCATTTTATCTGACGCCTTAGGTTTGCGAGTTCTATAGCCTAGGGCTGGCTTACCCCATGGCGTTTTAGGCCCAGGCAGGCCCACCGGTGACCTACCTTCCCCCCCACCATGAGGATGGTCGCGCGGACTCATAGCCGAACCTCTCACCGAGGGTCGCCAGCCCAACCATCGCTTACGACCGGCTTTGCCCAACTTAATACTCTGATGGTCAATATTCCCTACCTGACCAATAGTAGCCAAACACTCACTACGAATACGCCGCATCTCACTAGACGGTAACCGAACCAAGGCGTATTCACCCTCCTTTGCCATTAGTTGAGCCGCAGCCCCGGCACTCCGCACTAGCTGTCCACCCCTCCCACTCTCCAATTCAATATTATGTATCAATGTGCCACTCGGGATTAGCTTCAAGGGCAAGGTATTACCAGGTTTAACCTCAGCCTCGCTACCCGACTTTATCACATCCCCAACACTAAGTCCGACAGGGGCAAGGATGTAACGCTTTTCCCCATCAGCATAGTTAATGAGGGCAATGCGAGCCGAGCGGTTAGGGTCATATTCAATGGCAGCTACCCTGCCCGGAACATCAATCTTATCCCGCTTAAAGTCAATAATACGAAGTCGCCGCTTTGCCCCACCACCCCGGTGGCGAACAGTTATCCTACCCTGACTATTACGCCCCGCCCTCTTTTTAAGCGGTAACAACAGTGATTTCTCCGGCTTACCTTTAGTTATCTCCTCAAAGGTAGAGCCACTCATACCCCGCCTACCGGGAGAAGTTGGACGATGTATCTTTAGCCCCACTCAGGCTCCTCCTTCACAAATTTTATACCCCTTCAAAGAGTTCTATCTTGTCCCCTGGCTTGAGGGTAACTATCGCCTTTTTCCACGACCGGGTCAACACTTCTTGCCGCCTCAACCTTAGCTTCTTACCCGGTACTGTCATTACATTAACCGCTGTCACATCGACCTTATATGCCTTTTCTACAGCCTGCTTAATCTGGTGCTTATTAGCCCCCCCAGCTACCTCAAAGACATACTTACCCTCAGCTTGAAGAGCAGTATTTTTCTCAGTTACTAACGGACGCCGTAATACTTCATAAAGATGCACTACTTCTCTCCTCGAGACGCTCTTTACCCCACAACTGTTCTGCTTTGCGCACCGCAGCCTCAGTCATCAATAACATCTTATTGGAAAGAATGTCAACCACATTGATTAGACTGGCTGGCATTATGTTAATCCCGGCTATATTACGAGCTGATTTAACCACATTTTCCTCCGGTTTATCAGTAACGATAAGAGCCGAAGAATTTATACCTAATGCCGTCAAAACCCGTACCATCTCCTTAGTCTTAGGCTCAGGAAAGTTTAGTTGCTCCAAAACCATCAGCTCTTCATCTCCAGCCTTAGCCGATAGGACACACCTTAGAGCTAATTGGCGCATCTTTTTAGGCATTGCCTGTCGGTAGCTCCTTGGCTTAGGACCAAAAGTAATACCTCCTCCACGGCGCAGTGGTGATCTCCGGCCACCAGCTCGAGCCAAACCAGTATGCTTCTGCCGAAAAAGCTTCCGACCACCACCGGAAACCTCACTACGAGTTTTAGTGCTAGATGTTCCCTGGCGAGCATTTGCCTGCTGCCTGACCATCGCCTGATGCACCACCGCCTGATTAAACGGCACAGCAAAAACTTGGTCGCTTATCTCAATATGTTTGACTACCTCCCCGGCAAGGTTATACACAGGAACCTGCACTTCCTTACTTCCTCCCGCCTGATTTCTTTATTAGCAGCAGCCCATTCTTGGCTCCGGGTACTGCCCCCTTAATCAACAATAGGTTACGAGCTGGGTCGGCTTCAAATACCTCTAGATGACGCACCGTCACCTGCTCATTCCCCATATGTCCTGCCATCCGCGTCCCCTTGAGCACCCTACCAGGAGAGGTGGTAGCCCCTATAGAGCCTGGGGCACGATGGCGGTCAGACTGCCCATGCGTCTTGGGGCCACCAGCAAAATGATGGCGTTTTACCACACCGGCAAAGCCCTTACCCTTTGACACCCCAGTAATATCAACTATATCACCTGCCTCAAACAGGCTAACATCAATCTTATGCCCCACCTCAATAGCTTCATTATCATCCACCCTGAACTCGCGAAGATACCTAAACTGACCCATCTCCTTGAGATGCCCCTTCTGTGGAGAGTTAAGTCGTTTTGCCTCGCCAAACCCAAGCTGGATAGCGTTATAGCCTTCCTTATCCCTGGTCTTAACCTGTATTACTGCGCATGGACCAGCCTCAATAGCGGTTACTACCTCCGCTTTACCATCGCCTCCAAATACCTGAGTCATACCCAGCTTTCTGCCTATAATACCTTGAATCATATCTTGTGGCATCCTCGTTACAACTTAATATCTATTTCAACCCCTGAAGGCAGGTTTAACTTGGTCAGGGCGTCTATCGTTTTTGAAGATGTCTCGACAATATCAATAAGACGCTTATGGGTTCGAATCTCAAACTGTTCCTGTGAGTCCTTATCTATAAATGGGGAGCGGATAACGCTAAATTTCTGGATAAGGGTTGGCAGAGGCACCGGTCCAACAGCAACTGCCCCGGTAGCTTCCACTACCCCCACAATCTGCTGGGCAGATTGGTCAAGTATCTTGTGGTCAAAACTCTTTAGCTTGATACGAATCTTCTGCTTAGGCATATCTTCTCCCCACAGCCTTAATCTGCCTTGCCAATTCAGCCGGTAGCTCCCGATACTGATAAAATTCCATAGTGTGAGTAGCCCTGCCCTGAGTCAGTGACCTAAGACTGGTAGTATAGCCAAAGGTCTCAGCCAAGGGTACAAGACAACGAATGGTACACATTCCGGCATATTGTGTCTCAATAGCTTCAATGTGCCCCCGCCTTGAATTGAGGTCACCTATTATATCACCGAGAAACTGCCCCGGCGAAATTATCTCTAGCCTCATAATAGGCTCCAGAAGAACAGGTTTACCTTTAATAACACCGTTCTTTAGCGCCTTTGAGCCAGCCATCTTAAAAGCTATTTCTGAAGAGTCAACCTCATGATAACTACCATCATAGAGAGTGGCTTTAATATCAACCACTGGATAGCCAGTCACTACCCCGCTCTCCATAGCCTCTTTAACGCCCACCCCTGTTGCTGCGATATATTGCTTAGGTATAGCCCCACTTTTAATACGGTCTATAAACTGAAAGCCGCCGCCACGCTCCACAGGTTCAAGCTCAAGACAGACATGACCATATTGACCATGTCCCCCAGTTTGCTGAACAAATCTTCCTTCAGCTTGTACTGGTATAGTAATTGTCTCCTTATAGGCAACCTGTGGCCTACCCACACTTGCCCCCACTCTAAATTCACTAAGCAATCTACTTACCAGAACCTCCAAGTGAAGCTCACCCATGCCCGAAATGACCGTCTGTCCCGTCTCCTGGTTATAATCTACCTTAAAGGTAGGGTCTTCCTCAGCCAGCTTGCTTAGGGCTTCCCCTATCCTGTCCTGGTCAGCCCTGGTTTTGGGCTCGATGGCAACAGACAGCACTGGCTCAGGGAATCGGATAGATTCAAGAATTACCGATTGAGAGGGAGTGCACAAGGTATCCCCGGTAAAGGTATCCTTAAGACCTAATGTAGCTACGATAGCTCCGGTGTCTGCCTCACTTACCTCCTCACGATGACTGGCATGCATTAACAATAGCCGCCCAATACGCTCCTTTTTACCTCTCGTTGAATTAAATATTTGTGCTCCAGCCCTTACTCTGCCAGAATACACTCGAAAATAGACCAGTCTACCCATAAAAGGGTCAGAAACCACCTTAAAAGCCAACGCTGAAAAGGGGGCATCATCTCTAGACGGTCGAGTCACTTCGGTTCCCAGTCGGGTATCAATAGCCCGTACTGGCGGCATATCTAATGGAGACGGAAGGTAGCTTACAATAGCATCAAGTAATGATCGAATACCTTTATGTCTCAACGCACTGCCGCAAAGAACAGGTACCCCTTTATTAGCCAGGATTATCCTTCTCACGGCTTGTCTTAACTCAATCGGGGAAACACTATCTCCCTCAAGATAAGCTGTCATAATATGGTCATCAAATTCAGCCAATTTTTCAATTAATGCCTGACGAAACTTAATACATTTTGCCTGCTCTGACTCAGGAATAGCTATTTCCAGCGGTTCTGAATCAGGATTCCCGTCAAAAGTCCATGCCCTGTTCTCTACCAGGTCAATAATACCGGTATACGAGGTTTCGCTGCCTAAAGGTAATTGTATGGGCAAAGGCTTGGCATGTAATCGCTGTTCAATCATAGATAAATTACGATCAAAATCGGCACCTATTCTGTCCATCTTATTAATGAAGCAAATCCTGGGTACGTTATATCTATCAGCCTGTCGCCATACCGTCTCTGATTGAGCCTCAACCCCAGCCACGGCATCGAAAACGACTACTCCGCCATCCAATACTCTAAGGCAGCGTTCCACCTCAGCCGTAAAATCCACATGCCCTGGAGTATCAATAATATTGATGCGGTGGTCTCGCCAATAACAAGTAGTAGCCGCTGCCGTGATGGTGATACCTCGCTCTCTCTCCTGCTCCATCCAGTCCATCACTGCCGTTCCTTCGTCCACCTCGCCAATCTTATAGGTACGACCAGTATAATATAGTATCCGCTCCGTGACAGTAGTCTTACCGGCATCAATGTGAGCGATAATAGCTATATTCCGTATACGCTCTAATGGGAAACGCTCAGGCATGGTCATATCCTTTGCCTTGAACTTTACTGCTTTTTCTACCATAACATTTGCACTAATCACCAATAATGATTAACCCTTTACCATCTGTAGTGAGCAAAGGCTCTATTAGCCTCAGCCATTTTATGCGTATCATCACGTTTTTTAACTGTTACTCCCTGCCCTTTTGAGGCATCTATAAGTTCAGCCGCCAGCTTTTCCGCCATAGATTTGCCATCCCTGGCTCTGGCTGATTTTATTAACCAGCGCATAGCCAAGGAAAGACTAAGCTCAGGACTAACCTCCAGTGGCACCTGATAGGTGGCACCCCCAACCCGGCGTGGCTTAACTCTGAGCAGAGGAGACGCATTTCTCAGTGCCTGTTCTAAAACAGTGAGCGGTGGTTTCTGCTCCTTCTGCTCCATAATCTGCAGGGCATCATACATAATTCTTTCCGCCCTCCTTTTTTGACCACGCATCATCACCTTGTTAATCAATCTGGCTACGGTTACACTTTGATACTTAGCGTCAGGAGCTATCTCTCTCTTTACGACTCGAGTTCGCCTTGGCATTTTTTACCTCCGTATCTACTCAGCCTCAGCCAAGCCTACGGTTCGTTTGCTTCCATATTTACTACGACCTTGACGACGGTTAGCCACACCACTGGCATCCAGTGCTCCCCGGATAATATGATAACGAACACCGGGTAAGTCCTTCACCCGCCCTCCGCGAATTAGAACCACAGAGTGTTCCTGCAACTCATGCCCCTCACCGGGAATATAAGCTGTTACCTCAATCCCATTGCTCAGCCGCACCCTGGCTATCTTGCGCAGTGCTGAGTTGGGCTTCTTCGGAGTGGTAGTCTTAACCTGAACACAAACCCCCCGCTTCTGTGGAGAGCCCTTCCCCAGCATCGTCTTATTCTTCAAAGCATTATAACTAAGGCGCAATGCTGGCGCTTTGGCTTTCTGGACAACCTTCTTGCGTCCTTTACGGACAAGCTGATTAATAGTCGGCACTTGCTCTCCTCCTATCTCACACAATGTTAATGGATGAGCCTTAGCTCATCCATTCAAAGCCACAGCCTTGACCTCCGCACTAAATCTCAATCCATAAACTATCGACTAATCTGGTACTCTACCATAATTGAAGGTCGACTGTCAACAACTAGTATTGCTGGAGCTCCTGAAGAAGGTCAAAACACAGGCTATCCAAAATGGGGAGTGGCGGTTTACCAAATAGACAGGTATGCAAGGGCGTGATGGAGATATTACCTTGCTCCATCGCCCACACATCACTTTTCTCAACCGCATCTTTATTTGCCTTCTGGCGCACCAGCCAAAAGTATTTTTGTCTAGCATCGTGTCCTTCTTCAACCGTGTCAATATGGCTCTCATTGGCTAACTGGGTAATCTCTGCCCCTCTGATTTTTGCCAAAGGTAAATTAGGCAGGTTTACATTGAGGAAGACATCTCTGGGCAAGGTATTGGAACCTATCTTTTTAGCTAATAATACGGCTAGTTTAGCCGCACTATCCAGGTAGAGGCTGTCCGCTCCGTTCATTGATATGGCAAGGGCAGGTAAACCATGCAGGTAACCCTGTAGGGCAGCACCTACTGTCCCTGAGACTAACACATTATCGCCAAGATTCGGTCCCGGGTTTATGCCCGAAACAACCAGGTCTATCTCGCTTTTAACCAATTTACTCAAAGCCAGAATAACGCTATCACTAGGAGTGCCCTCTACTGAGTAGGTCTCTACTTCAGGTACCACTGGTCTCACTTTCTGGGCTCTTAGCGGTTGGCGCAGGGTAACTGCGGTGCCTACACCACTCTGCTCGCCATATGGAGCTACGACTACTACCTTGGCAATGTTGGTTAGCTCCCTAACCAACACCCATAGCCCTTCGGCAGATATTCCATCGTCATTGGTTACCAGTATTTTCATATACAATCCCTCTATTTCACTTCACACTTTATCATCACAGGAACAATGATGGCAAACATCTGAGCTAGTTCAGATAGATAGGTGACACTTCAAAGTATAAGGTGTCCTCTATTGCAAGTTGGCATGATTATAAATTGGGAACATGCCCTAGTAGTCCTTTGTGTCATTGCGAGGCACAAAGTGCTGAAGCAATCTCTAGGATGGGATTGCCACGCCTTCGGCTCGCAATAACAAGGGGGATGATGTGTCACTAATCATATGAACGAGTACACAGGATTGTCAAATAAGCAAGTTTGTGATAACATTCAGGTGATATGAAGGGTTGGGGGGAAGAGGCTACAGCTACATCTTAATATAATCTCACCTAGCGAAGTGTTAAACTCCACAGGCAAGGCGAAGCAGGAAGTCAAAAGTGAAACTCCACAGGCAAGACGAAGCAGAAAGTCAAAAGTGAAACCCTGAATTGGCGTTTGCGTGGGCATAGGAACAAACTAGCGAAAAGAGAAGGAGGCGAAGTAATGACCGGACACGGGCAAAAGTCCAAAGACCCCAAACTCTGGAAAGGGGGAATCAGATTCAATGGTTAATGAAATTCCAGTAATATGGTTGCAAATGGCAGCTTGCACCGGTTGCTCAGTTTCTTTACTGAATTCAGCCAGTCCCACCATTAAGAATATACTGATTGACCAGATAGTTCCGGGAGTGCATATAAATCTAAGGTTTCATGCCACCATAATGGCTGGAGCCGGAGAGCCGGCAATTAAGATAATGGAGGAAACAGCTAAAGAAAAGAAAGATGGTTATATATTAGTTGCCGAAGGAGCAGTTCCCACTGCTACCGATGCCATTTATGGGGTTATCGGTGAGCGAAATGGCAAACCGGTTAAAATGGCAGACAGATTAGCCGAGCTGGCTCAAAATGCCATGGCGGTGCTAGCCGTAGGAACCTGTGCTTCGTTTGGCGGGATTCCAGCCGGTGCCCCTAACCCTACCGGTTGCCAGCCAGTTAAGGCAGTCCTGGACTCCAGAAATATAACCAAACCGATAGTGAATATTCCCGGTTGTCCTCCTCACCCCGACTGGTTCGTGGGCACAGTAGGCAGTATCATTTTGAATGGTCTGCCTAAAGCCGAAGACCTTGATGATAACCTGAGGCCTCTGGCTTTTTACGGTAAATTAATCCATGAGAATTGCCCACGCCGTGCCTACTTCGATGAAGGTAAATTTGCCAAGAAGCCTGGCGATGAAGGATGCTTGTATGAGCTGGGATGTAAAGGACCAATAACCTACGCTGACTGCCCGCTGAGGCAGTGGAATAATGGAACAAATTGGGTTATTGGCGCCGGTGCTCCATGTAATGGCTGTACCCAACCTGAATTTCCCGACCTAGTAGCACCTTTCTATGAAAAGCTCAAGGATGTTGAACTGCCGGTAATAGGAGCTTACTGGGCATCTAGTAAGGAGGAGAAATAATGGGGACAAAGATAGTAATTGACCCGGTAACCAGAATTGAAGGCCACCTGAA
>Ga0315543_1002155_pt1 | contig 19589 bp, 15 predicted proteins | sample SalMarSW160210MG_2_FD_203098 | JGI IMG/M metagenome (GOLD analysis project Ga0315543, IMG submission 203098) | Salt marsh sediment microbial communities from the Plum Island Ecosystem LTER, Massachusetts, United States - Salt Marsh Sediment SW1601-210 ...
TTTTGATTTTGGAAAATTCCTCCAGCAATGTTCGCGGAGCATCACCTAAGCCGGCTCGTTTCATCCACTGGGCCAAACTTTTCCACAGTACATAAGCCAAAAAGCAAACCAGGATATGTGCTCTTACCCTGTCAGCTTTTTGATGCCAAATCGGGCGGATAACCAGTTCATCTTTGGTAATACGGAAGGCCCATTCGGCTTTCGCATAAAAAACTAACTTTCCCTGACGAAAATAATGCTCAAAGTCCTTCTGCGCTTCTATCGAGAGATTCTCAAACGTCAATGTGATTTTAATCGGATCCTTCACATTACGATGGTGAAAGTCCTCCTCGCCCAGAGTCAGTACATCAGTCACAGTTGAAGAACTCTCTCGAAAGAAAACATTCAAAGCCATAAGTACCGCCGACTTTCCTGATCCGTTTGGTCCAACGAAGCACGTATAATCATCAAATCGAATCGTTTCATCTTTAAATGATCTGAAGTTCTCAATCCTTAATTCTGTCATTTTCATAAGTTATTCTCTCCCATTATTATAATTGGTTCATTTTCCTATGCACGCTGGGATGATAGCCTTGTAACCATTATATGTTGCTACAAGATCAAAGGCATATGACACAGATTTTTACCATCCACAATATCATTTATCGGCTGAAATTCAAAGAAATGTGTTTATTATTTTATACTGGTAAGTTGGTATTTTTCCCGCAAGAACTTTGACCGGCCCGTAAAACCGGCACCGCAGGGGTGCCGGCTAAATATCGACCATCTCCTGACCGGCACAACGGGTGTGCCGGCTAACCATTTTGCCGAATATTTTGTTAAATGGCCGTGCACTTTTCTTCGAATTGATTTCGATAGGTTTGATGCCACAGCCGTCAGCAAGCCATCCCCAAGCCCCGTCCCCGCTTTCGCGGGGACAAGCTTGAGGCTGCCACCCAGATATGCCAAAAACACGAATCGTCTGGACGCAGCCAGCCGTAGCTTGGAGCGCAATAATTTAATAAAATTGGTATAAAACGCAGAGTGCTGGTTTTGTTCGAGAATAAAATTTAAACACCAACAAATCAGGATTTCTTTTGTTGCAGGTTATCATGAATTTTCTGATAAATAAAAGATGATCTTAATTCATTCCCTAAAAGACCCACTCTAATTGATACCTTTGTAGTCTCTTCAGATGTTGATTTTAATCTTATTGTGGTCTTTCTATCCTCAGCATCACGAGCAATAATTTCAGCCGAGCTAAAACCTTTGTAATCCTTATTAACCTTTAATTCAAGCTGACCAACCGCTTTTTTTGTAGCAGCATAAACTGTATCTATATCTTTTCCTTCTACTGCTTCAAGATCACCTTTGATGTAAACAACACTACCAACAGCTCCAGCTCCGACTGCCGCTGCAAGGCAGCCGGGGATAAGTAATATAGAGCTCATTAGCAATCCAATTAAGATGATGTGGCTTTTATACATATCAATTCTCCTTCTGATTCATCGAGACTTTCTTTTTTCTATTTTATCGAATTAAAACTCTGCATTTCTCCTACGAGATACGAACCACGGGTCGCAAGCGAAGAACGACTATTCGAGGTTGAACGTCTCGCCGGGCCTTAAAATATTAGCCTCACACTGACATAGCTCCGAAAACTCCTTAGCATCCTTTTCGCCGCCTACAATGTCACCCCAATGGTAAGGTATTGCCATCTTGGGCTTAAAATAAGCAACAGCTTCGGCTGCATTCATTGTGTACGTTCCGCCCACAGGCAGCAAGGCTACATCAATATCCTTTATGGCCTTCATTTCCTCGGTCTTGTCCGTATCGCCGGCATAATAAATCCGTTTGCTGCAAATCTCAATTATAAAGCCGAGCCAGTTTTTACTCTTCGGATGGAAAGCCTTATCATGATTGTATGCGGGCACACCCATCACGCTAACGCCTTGTTCCTCAACCTTCGACCCTGGCGTTATGGCCTTACCCCTTCCTTCAGTTGCAACAACATCACCCGGAGCAACCAGTCTTGTATCAGGCCCACTAACCTTCTTGACATCATCAGGCGAATAATGGTCGTAATGGCTGTGGCTTACCAGCACCACTGTCGCATCGTGTGGCTCCTCTTTCAATTTCCACGGGTCGATGTATAAGACGACGTCTTTGCAGCATATCCTGAAACTTGCATGGCCAAGCCATTGTAAAGTGACACTCATAAAAGGCTCCCTAATACCCTTATTACTAAATCTGCATAGCTAAAAACCGCGCAGAAACTCTACCTATTCTTACCAACAACAGGAGTTGATTGTCAAGAATTGAAAATTGATGATTGTAAAAAAGTCTCGCTTTTCAACGAGACTTTTGGTTTAACCATTCTGACAATGTGCTATTTTCAGCATGGACGAACATTAGTAGCTTGGGGACCTTTTCGGCCTTCTCCGACCTCGTATTCTACTTCCTGGCCTTCAGCAAGAGACCGGAATCCCTGCGCCACAATGTTCGAGTGATGTACAAACAAATCCTCATTACCCTCGTCAGGAATGATGAAACCAAACCCCTTCCTCTCATCAAACCATTTAACTTTACCTTTAGCCACAATGTACTCCTTAGGCCCGCAAGCCTACAATAAATACTCCCTCAGCTTTTATTAGGCGTATAGTTCTGAGGGGCGAAAATACACGCCTTGGAATTCATTAAAAATGCTACCAAAGTGCCTGTTGACCGTCAACAAAAAAAAACAAAATAATGAAAAATACAAAAAACACGGTAATTTAATGCAATTAATATTAGACGCCTTGACCTATTTGGCAAAGCTGGTTTACTCTCACGTAGAATACCGGCTTACCCTTGTTCATTTTCTACTGCCCTGCCGATAAACAGATACTGATTTGATATGGCTCAATCCATAACTGATGAGCTTTTGGCGTAGTTAAGCTTTGCGTGTTTTTATTTGGTTTATCCAGCATTGACTCACTTCGCTATGTTGGTTAATGTATGCGCTGCTTGTCTGTCCCTGCGTAGGCGGGGGATGGAAAAATCGTGCGTCTAAGGACCTAAGGCGATGGAACAAGGTATTGATTTTGATATTGTCGTAATAGGCGGCGGAATCGTCGGCTTGGCTTCAGCTTATAAGACGGCACTGGCGCATCCTCATATTAGAATTGTGGTTCTGGAGAAAGAAGAGCAATTAGCAACACATCAGACGGGGCATAATTCCGGCGTTATTCATTCCGGCCTGTATTATAAGCCGGGCTCAACTAAAGCAGAAACCTGCGCCAAGGGACGAAAGGAACTTGTAGATTTTGCCAAAAAGAACAAAATCCCCTGCAAGATTACCGGCAAAATAATCGTTGCAACTAAAAAAAAGGAGCTGCCGAATCTTGAGCAGATTTTCAATAACGGCCTGGAAAGCAATATAGGAGGCATCGAAAAAATTGGGCCGAACGAAATCAAAGAAATTGAGCCATTTTGCACCGGCATCGCTGGGATAAAAGTGCCCTGTACGGGGGTTATTGATTTCGGTAAGATTGCGAAGAAATTAGGACAGTTGATAGAGAAAAAAGGAAAGGCCAATAAGGTCCTGACCTCACATGAAGTGATTGGTTTTGACAAGCATGATTTTTATACGAACGTTGTGACAAATAATGGGGCTTTTGCTGCGAAGTACATCATTAACTGTGCGGGCCTTCAGTGCGATAGAATTGCACGGATGGATGGTCTCGACCCAGAGATGAGAATCGTTCCTTTCCGCGGAGATTACCATGAGCTAACCGAAGAAGCGGCGGAAAAAGTAAAGAGTTTGATATATCCGGTACCTGACCCTACTTTTCCTTTCCTCGGCGTTCACTTTACCCGCAAGATCGACGGCTCGGTCGAATGTGGGCCAAACGCGGTGTTGTCGTTTAAGAGAGAAGGTTACGGCAAAACCGATTTTAATTTTACAGACACTTGGCAGTCACTATCGTACTGGGGGACATGGAAAATGTTTCGCAGACACTGGCGATACGGATTGGGTGAATATACGCGAGCCTTTTGCAAAAAGCTGTTTCTTCAGCAATTGCAAAGGCTCATTCCTTCGCTTGGCCCGGATGACATTAAACCGGGTGGTGCCGGCGTGCGCGCTCAGGCAATTGGGCCGAAGGGCGAACCTATCGATGATTTTAAGATAGAAAGAAGTAAAAATTCTATTCACGTTCTAAATGCTCCCTCGCCGGCTGCAACCGCCTCATTGGCCATCGGCGATTATATAAACCAAATAGCTACTGAGCATTTTAAGCTGCGGTGAAACCGTATTTTGAACTCCGCTGCCATGCCTGTTTGCACAGGCAAACATGGGGGCGGGGCTAAATATTTAGCCCCCAAATTTATATGGAGGTTTTGAAACTCGAAGATTGGAATGCAGGGTTTGCCTTTTGTATTGAAATAAATATTGTACATAGTTAATATATCTTTAAGCTATATGAGCACTAAAGGTGTGTAATGAGAACACTCGAAGATGTAAAACTTTCACAGAAAGAGCGGGAATCGATACTTGAGGCATCACGGTTTCTTAAATCCGAATTGCCTGTAACAAGGCTGATTCTGTTCGGCTCAAAAGCTCGTGGCACAGGCGAGCCTGATTCGGATATCGACCTTCTTGTACTGACATCCTGTCCGGTCATTAGCAAACTGCGAGAAGCTATTTCTGAGCAATTGGCTGACATCAATCTACAAAATGACGTTTTGCTGACATCAGTTGTCGCATCCGAAGAAGACTGGTCAAACGGGCTGATACATTATATGTTAATTCACGACGAAGCCGAGAGAGATGGATGTGAAATATGAATGATAGTGAAGCTCGGAAAGTGCTAATCAGACTATGGCTGGAAAAAGCCAATGAGGCTTTGTCTTCGGCTGAATTAGAGTTAAATGCCGGTCATACAAACTTTGCGGTGAATCGTTTATATTATTCCTGTTTCTATGCAGTGACAGCAATTCTATTACGCGATGAAAAACAGTTTGCACGGCATTCGGGGATTAAATCTGAGTTCGTCCGCACTTATATCAAGTCTGGAAAAATTGATGCGAAGTGGAACAAATTTTACCAAAAGCTTTTTGATGATAGACAGGAGGGAGACTATATTCCTACAGTCGCCTTTGAGACACCGGAGATTTCGACACGTCTGCGGCAAGCTCAGGAATTCATAGATTTAATTCATGGTCTCATTGACGCCGAATGAGTTCACAGAAGACTGTCTATCGCGCAGGCAATCATGTGCGAGATAAATCATAAAGAAATAGTCAAGCGGGAAGAAAGAGGAGAAATTGTCATTGGAATTGACCCAGCGGTCGCGAGGAGATTTTTTACCAGCACCGATCATCGTTCCGTTCAGCAAGAAATCGGCGAAGCGCTATTTATCGAACGTTTCTTTGTTAAAGCACTCTTTTGCTTGGGAGTCTTATCTCTGTTGGCAGGTATAGTAGCAAGCATTTTTGCTATAAAGTGGTGGAGCGTTCTAGGTATCCCTATGATGATTGTCAGTTGGTTTATTCTAGGAGGCAGGGCTTCGATGGGCAGCTAAAAGCTCGGTGGCGCTGTTGGATCAGTGATTATCTGTTCCATTCTGGCATACTACTTGGGAGATAAAGGTATAGCAGTAGCTATATGGGTTATATTATTGCCACTGTCATATTTTTTTGACCGCTTGACATATAAATCGGCGACTGTCTTTCTACGCTGCCTATCAATCAGGAACGAACGAGCATTCAACTTACTCTACAACAAAGGGATATTCTTGAAGGAAGTTTGATTTAGCTAATAAATGATCAAATACCATACTGAAAATTTGTTCACGGTAATAGATTCCCGTTTGCACGGGAATGACAAGGAAACATCCTGTCACCATATCATTCGCGTGGCGTTTGAGTCGGCGGCTGATACGGAATTCGACTACCTTCTGCCGGATAGATTCTGGCCGATTGAAGCAGGCCAGCGGGTGGAAGTACCGTTCGGTAAAAAAAACAAACTCGAAGTCGGATTTTGTGTTGCGGTTGTAGAGAAGGCACAAAGGCACAAAGGCACAAAGTGTTTAGCCCCCGGTTTTATACCGGGGGTTCAGCCAAAAAGAAAAGAGAGGAAATTCAAACTTAAAGCGGTTGAAAAGGTAATTGACAAAGAGCCATTGATAAACGCTGAACTGATGGAATTAGCTCGGTGGATAAGAAGCTATTATGTATGTCCCTTGGGACAGGTTTTAGCAGCTATGGTGCCAAGGGCAGTCAAAAAAGGTGCAGGGGCAAGAACAGGAAAATATATCTACCTTGCAATTGCCGCCGAGAATATCGACGAGACCACCAAAAAGTTAAGAGGAAGAAGACAAAAGCAAATTATCGAGCATCTGCAGCAAAAGGATGCTTTTAATTCAGAGGCAGCTTTAGAACTGCAGAGCGTCCTGGCAGAAATCGGCTGCGGCAGAGAGCCGGTAAAGAAATTAGCACAAAAACAGATTATCAAGATAGCCGAAAAGACGATCTTAAAATCTTTACCTGCGATTCCGAAGGGCATGACGATAAAAACAGAGAAGGTTATCCTCAACGAAGACCAGCAAAAGGCATTGGTCCATTTCAAAAGCGAGATTGAATCAGGAAAATTTGGCGTAACACTCCTGTACGGCGTTACCGATAGTGGCAAGACCGAGCTGTATATAAGAGCGATAGAGGAAATCTTGCGAAAAGGTAAAAGCGCTATTGTTTTGCTTCCTGAGATTGCTCTTACGACTCAGACGGTTCAGCGATTCAACGCCAGATTTCAAAGGATTGCGGTGATGCATTCGGGTTTAACGGCTGCTCAACGGAATGTACAATGGCAGAAAATAAAATCGGGCCAGGCAGATGTAGTTATAGGTGCTCGCTCGGCTGTCTTCGCTCCGCTGCCGAGGCTTGGACTTATCGTAGTCGATGAAGAGCACGAGCCCAGCTACAAGCAGGATACAGCCCCTCGCTATAACGGCAGAGATGTAGCGATAAAACGGGCGCAATTAGTAAATGCGCATTGTATTCTTGGAAGTGCTACGCCGTCCTTGGAGACGTTGTCTAATTGCCGCAGTAAAAAATATTTTAGCTTAGTGCATCTGCCAAAAAGGGTGATGAACCTGCCTATGCCCCAGATGAAATTAGTCGATTTGCAGCAGGCAGGTTTTGTGAAAAAAGGTATGAACCTGATAAGCGAGCCGTTAGCTGAAGGTCTAAGACAAACGCTTGCTAAAAAAGAGCAGGCGATTTTGCTTTTGAACAGGCGTGGCTACAGCAATTTTATATTTTGTCCTTCATGTAAGCACACTCTGCATTGTCGTAACTGTGATGTGACACTGACCTTCCACAGATCGGAAGCTCCAGGCCGAGAAAGAATGCGTACGGTTACCGGAAAGCATATGGCCTCCGGTTACGCGGTATGTCACTATTGTTTGGCGCAGACACTCGTGCCGGAGAAATGTCCCTTGTGCGGCTCAGGATTGGCAATGATAGGGCTCGGCTCGCAACGGCTCAAAGAAGAGCTGGAAAAAAAGTTTCCACAGGCCCACATCTCAAGGGTCGATAGCGATTCTATGGCAAAAGGAGATTATTACAAAGTCCTGAAGGACTTCAGTGAAGGGCGAATTGATATATTAGCCGGGACGCAAATGTTGGCCAAGGGCCTGCATTTTCCTAATGTCACGCTGGTGGGTATTATAAGTGCCGATACCTGTCTTTACTTGCCGGACTTTCGAGCGAACGAGAGGACCTTTCAGTTGATCTGTCATGTAGCTGGGCGTGCAGGCCGGTCTGCGAAAAAAGGTACGGTGTTTGTTCAGACATTTTTGCCGAATCAGCCGGCTATAAAATTTGCTTTAGCCGGTGATTTTAACGGCTTTGTAACCGAAGAGCTAAAGCACCGCAAGGCCTGCAATCTGCCGCCGTTCTGGCGATTGGCGGTTGTCACCCTGCGGGACAGGACCTTTGACAAGCTCGAGATAGCCTGCAACAGGATGCGTGAAAAGATTGACCGAATTATTCAGCGTAAGAAGCTCAGAGCAATAGTTCGGGGGCCTATGCCGGCTATGATAAGTCGAATCCAGCGTTTTCACAGGATGCAGATAATAATCCAGGCTCCACAGGCAGAGATTTTACAAGAGTTATTTAACAGCTTACGAGGTGAGCAGCCTATCCGCCCGGCGGTCAAAATTGCCATAGATATAGACCCTGTAAATTTATTATAGCTTGCAATTGAAGAGTTAAAGTATTATAGTCTGACTTTTAGTTATCGGGGAGTAGCTCAGTCCCGTCAGGGATGGCTTACGCCATTTGGCCAGAGCGTCCCTTAGGGAAGGTTGCTGGTTCCACGTAAGGTGTCCTCCGCAAGGAGTCCTTAGAAATGCAGAAAATTGCGTCTGGCCATAGGGGTATAGGATTTTAAAAGATTTGTGGCAAGCAATATGCGAATAAACAACCTGAAAGTAACAGTGAGTTTATTAAAATGAAAGTAGATCATCATTTAGTAGCTGTTATGATATATTTTGGATTAGTTTATCGGGGAGTAGCTCAGTTTGGCCAGAGCGCTGCGTTCGGGACGCAGAGGTCGCTGGTTCAAGTCCAGTCTCCCCGAATTAGTATAGAAAAAGATTTTGCTCGCGTTTATATAGCCAACCTCTGATTCCGAATCCTGATAACTCCCTTTCGTCAGGGTCAGGAAACTCGTTGCCAAAAGTCAATAACAAATCGGTAGATACGTAAATGTTGGAGAACAGTTATGACGACCAAGAACGTCAATTGCTCTGTGTTTCGCGGTTTTGGAACACTATTACTTCTTCTTAATCTGTTTGTCGCCTGTAGTGGTTGCTGGGCAAGTCCTGAGACTTCGGAGAGCCCAGTCGAGTCGTGGCCGAAGGTCACAAGACAGACCAAACCATGGTCGCGTTGGTGGTGGATGGGCAGTATCGTTAATGAAAAGGACCTAACAGCGGAGATGGAGAAATATGCAAAAGCCGGTCTTGGAGGATTGGAAATCACGCCCATTTACGGCGTCAAGGGTTATGAGGATCGATTCATCAACTATCTGTCACCGCCTTGGGTGGAGATGCTGGACTTTACCTTAAGAGAAGCCGACAGGCTCGATATGGGCATCGACATGGCTACCGGTAACGGCTGGCCCTTCGGCGGGCCGTCTGTAGGGCCAGAGACGGCGTGCAAAAATGTAGTACATAAGATTTATACCTTACAAGGCGGCGAGAGCCTTAACGAGCCTATCATCTTTGTACAAAAATCCATGGTGCGGGCAATTGGACATCACCTTGATATCTCAGAGCTTATCGAACCCATCAGTGCTAATGAGAATCTGCAAGCTCTTGCTCTGGAACAAGTTCGCTTCGAAAAGCCACTGCCTTTACAGGTGTTGATGGCTTACTCGGATGAGGGACAAACACTTAAGCTAACGAATAAAGTAGATGAAAATGGAATTCTGGATTGGGCGGCGCCGGACGGAAATTGGACGTTGTATGCCGTCTTTCAGGGTTGGCACGGAAAGATGGTGGAGCGGGCCGGGCCGGGCGGTGAAGGAAATGTCATCAATCATTTCTCCGAAGATGCGCTAAAAAATTATCTGATAGAATTTGATGAGGCTTATGCCAGCCGCGATGTCAGCTCATTGCGGGCATATTTTAACGATTCATACGAAGTCGATGATGCCTCGGGCGAGTCCAATTGGACTCCTGAAATTTTTGATGAATTCGAAAAGCATCGTGGTTATGACCTACGAGAACATCTGCCGGCATTATTTGGAAACGATACCGACGAAAAGAAGGCTCGTGTTCTTTGTGACTATCGAGAAACAATTTCTGATTTGCTTCTTGATAAGTTTACAATTCCGTGGAACCGTTGGGCAAAAAGCAAAGGCGCGACCACTCGAAACCAGGCTCACGGTTCTCCAGCCAATCTTCTTGATCTTTACGCAGCGAGCGGCATACCTGAAACCGAAGGCTCGGATATACTCGGATTTAAGCTCGCTTCTTCCGCTGCGCACGTCATGGGTAAAAAACTTGCCTCATCGGAGTCGGCTACTTGGCTGGATGAGCATTTCTGCGCGCCACTCGGAGACGTGAAGGTTGCGCTGGACAGATTTTTCCTGGGAGGTATAAATCATGTATGTTACCACGGCACTACCTTCTCGCCGTCGTGGGAAGACTGGCCCGGATGGCTTTTCTATGCGTCCGTGCATTTCGGTCCGACCAACTCTTTTTGGAACGATTTCTCGGCCTTAAACAAATATGTCACACGCTGTCAGTCTTTTCTTCAAGCAGGTCAGCCGGATAATGACATTCTTCTCTATTACCCGATTTACGATTCTTGGTCCCAACCCGGAAGAAGTCTCTTGCAGCATTTTAGCGCCAGTGCCGATGAGACGATTCGAGACGATGGCCAAAAGATGCTGCAAGCCGGTTATACCTTTGACTATATCTCTGACAGGCAGCTTGCAGAAACAGAATGCAGAATGCAGAATACAGAATACGGAATTTTATCCAGTGGTGGAGTTTTGTATAAGGTTGTTGTTGTGCCGGAATGTCGGTTCATGCCTTTGAGAACATTCCAGACATTGTTAGAGCTGGCAAGAAAGGGCGCTACCATCGCTGTGCGCGATAGCTTGCCCTCCGATGTGCCCGGATGGGGCAACCTCGATGAGCGCCGAAGAGATTTTCAGCAAGCCCTCGCACAGCTCAGTTTTGCAAAGGTTGATAGTTTAGATATTCAAAGCGCCGAGGTTGGAGCCGGCAGATTTTTATTAGGCGATAATCTGGAGCAATTGCTATCCTATGCATCAGTGAAACGAGAGCCTATGGCCGAGCAGGGACTACAGTTTGTCCGTCGAAGATATGAGAGCGGCCACTATTATTTTATCGTCAATCGGGGCAATAATTCGGTGGACGGCTGGTTACCACTACGAGCAAATGCAAAATCAATAGCAATTTTTAATCCTATGTCTGACCAAAAGGGAGTAGCTGCATTTCGGAAATCCGAGAATGGTATGAATGAAGTTTATCTGCAGCTTGCGCCTGGCCAATCATGTATTTTAAAAACGTTTGAAACGGCAGTTAAATCCACAGAGGGCGGATTATATAACTATGTGAAAACAACAGGCGAACCTCAGCAAATCAAAGGTACATGGACCGTGAGCTTCGTTGAAGGCGGGCCGGAACTGCCGGCTACCGCTGAAATCCAAGAGTTGTGCTCCTGGACGGAATTCCTCCAACCCGGCTTAGGACAAGACAGCGGAGAGGCTGTTAAAATATTTTCCGGCACAGCAAAATACACTATTTCATTTCAAAGGCCGGATGGACCCGCTATTGGACGGGATGGATGGATGCTTGATCTTGGCCGGGTCTGCGAAAGTGCAAGAATCAAGCTAAACGGGAAGGAATTAGCCGTTTGTTTCTGTTCGCCATATCGTATCGTAATTCCTGAAGATATAATAGAGGAAAAGAATGTTCTTGAAGTAATGGTATCAAATTTAATAGCAAATCGTATTGCGGATTTGGATCGACGTAATGTAAACTGGAAAAAGTTTTATAATATTAATTTCCCTGCGAGAAGAAAGGACAACAGAGGGCCGGATGGTTTATTCAATGCGTCACATTGGCCTCCGAGAGACTCAGGTTTGATTGGTCCTGTGACACTGGTACCGATAGAACTGATTAATCCGCAAAATATTTAGTATAAACGTCTCCGTCCTTCTTCATAATTCTCCTTCGTATTGATACTCCAGAGAACAGAGTAGTACTACGAAGGATAAATTCCGGCGATGGTTAAACGAAACCCGTCCTGAGCCGGGTCGAAGGATATTTAGCTCCGTAATCCTTCGTTTCGACTCAGGCCCGCCCCGAGCATGGCTGAGAGAAAGGTTTTATTGCAACGATGTTGACAGCAGTGATGTTTTTTATAACAATTGTACATAATTCAATAACCAATTATTTTTAACAATCAGTATAAAGGAGTAGTAATTATGAATATTGTACAGAAAATCATCTGGGTAATTACACATAGTATGCTGGGGCTTATCCTTGTTTCGGCGGTCATTGCTGCCGAGCCGAATGAATCTCGTCCTGACTGGCAGAATCCTAAGCTTATTGGCAGGAATCGTCTGGCACCACACGCAACGATGATGATTTATCCCGACGTAGAAGCTGCTAAGCGTGCTGAGGCGATAGCTACACTCGAGGACCGCTCGAAGTCTCCCTGGTTCCGCTCACTGAATGGAGACTGGAAGTTCCTCTGGTCACCGAGCAAAGAAGAAAGACCAACCGACTTTTTCAAGACAGATTTCGATGACTCCAAATGGAAAACGATCCCCGTCCCGTCGAATATCGAAATGCAAGGCTATGGAGTGCCGATCTATACAAATGTCAAATATCCGTTCATCAAAGAGGGCAAAAGGCCGCAACCGCCGTTCATTCCCAACTTCAACAACCATGTCGGCTCATACCGCCGAACCTTTGAGGTGCCAAAGGACTGGGACGGCCGGCGGATATACATCGCTTTTGACGGCGTCAACTCCTTTTTCTACCTGTGGATTAACGGCCAGAGTGTCGGTATGAGTAAAGACAGCCGTACCGTAGCCGAATTTGACATTACCGATTTTGTCAAGCCGGGCACAAACCAGATTGCTGTACAGGTCTTTCGATGGAACGACGGCTCATGGCTGGAAGACCAGGATTTCTGGCGTTTGAGTGGTATTTATCGTGACGTTTATATCTGGTCAACGAATCAAATCCATATCCGTGACTTTCAGGTCACAACCGCGCTTGATGAGGGATACCGCGGCGGAACACTGTTAATCGATTTGGCTGTCCAGAATATGACGCTGCAGCCTAAGGAAGTGAATGTCACGTCTGACTTGCTGGATGCAGAGGGAAACCATGTCATATCTACGCTTTCGAGGTCCTGCAGCTTACCCGCTGCTCAAGAAACCAAATATGCTCTTTCCGGTACTGTTGGTAATGTCCCCGGTCAAGGCCGTGGTCGTCGCGGTCGTCCGCCTGTGGAGGACACCGGCCAAACTGCACGTGATATTCATTTATGGTCGGCAGAAAATCCTTATCTATATCGCTTGATACTGACATTGACGGATGCGAACGGAAATGTTGTGGAGGCAATTCCGGTCAACGTCGGATTCCGCAAAGTAGAGCTTAAAGACGGCAATTTGTTGGTCAACAGCCAAAGAATTTTTATAAAAGGCACTAATAGACATGAACATCATCCCACCAGGGGACATTACTTAAAGCCGGAGGATATGATCCAGGACATCATCATAATGAAACAGAACAATATCAACGCAGTGCGTACCAGCCATTATCCGAACACACCAGCCTGGTATGATATTTGCGACCGCTACGGAATATACCTTATCGACGAAGCCAATATAGAATGCCATGGCTATCAGCAGCTCACCAACGACCAGAACTGGCAGCCAGCTTATATGGATAGAACCATCCGCATGGTGGAGCGCGACAAAAATCATCCGTCGATTATCATGTGGTCGGTTGGCAATGAGAACGGCTGGGGCCGTAACCTACATGCAACCTCTTCCTGGATGCGTCAGCGTGACCCCAGTCGGTTGGTTACCTCGTGCGAAGCCAGGCGGCGTCCCAACACCGATATTGTATGTCCCATGTATAGTCACCCCAGTGTATTGAATGTGTATTCCTCAAAACCTCAGTATCGCCCTTTCATTTTAATTGAATACGCCCATGCTATGGGAAACAGCAACGGTGATGTCTGGAGCTACTGGAGCCAGATTTACAACAAACCTTATCTGCAGGGCAGTTTTGTGTGGGACTGGGTTGACCAGGCTTTTCGCCAGCCTGTCCCTGCCGATCATAAACTGCCTTTGGCAAAATTCATGCCCGTAAAACCAGGTGATAAATGGTTCTGGGCCTACGGCGGCGACTTCGGCCCGCAAGGCACACCCTCCGACGACAATTTCTGCTGCAACGGCCTCGTTTCAGCCGACCGCAGCCCACATCCGGGCCTTTCGGAAATTAAGAAAATCTATCAGAATATCCAAGTCACGTCATTTGACCCGGCCAAGAGCCAAATCGAAATTAAAAACGGCTATTTCTTCACAACACTAAGCGACATTGTGAAGGCAACATGGGTCGTTCATGCAGATGACATTGCTTTACAGAGCGGCGTTATCGACGATTTAAATATCAAGCCAGGTGAGTCCAAGCAACTTACCCTTGACTTGAAGCCGATTACTCCTGAGCCGGGTGTTAAGTATTTCCTTGATTTGAGCTTTGTGCTGAAGGATGAACAGACATGGGCACCGGCTGGTCACGAGGTGGCCTGGGAGCAATTCTTGCTGCCGGTCACAGCACCGGCTGCCATTGCAGACGCGGATCAAATGTCGCCGCTTAAGCTGTACGAGAAGAACAAAGCGATACATGTTGAAGGAAATGATTTCTCAGTTGTTATCGATAAAAAAACCGGCTTTCTCAACTCAATGCGTCATAAGCACAGAGAATTGGTACAAAAGCCATTAACCCCTTATTTTTGGCGTGCACCGATTGACAACGACCGCGGCAATCGTATGCCGAGCCGATGCGCTGTCTGGAGAACCGCTATGCAAAGTTGGAAACTGCAAAGCGTTGATTCAAAACAACTCTCGCCACAAGAGGTGCTAATCACGGTGGTCTCGCGTATTGAGGCGGTGCAGGGTGACTACAAGTTGGATTATCATGTATGCGGTGACGGAACAGTCTTCGTTAATGCATCAGGTCAGGCTAAAGGCGATAAGCTGCCCGAAATACCGAAGTTCGGAATGCAGATGGCTCTGCCAAAGGAATTTGAGACAATCCGTTGGTTCGGACGTGGCCCGCAGGAAACCTACTGGGACCGCTGTGACGCGCGTATCGACCTCTATGAGGGAAAGGTCGATGACCAGCTATTTTATTATTCTCAGTTGCAGGAGACCGGCAATAAAGTAGATGTTCGCTGGGTGGCTCTTACCGATGCAAAGGGTGTTGGTCTTTTGGCAGTCGGTATGCCGCATCTTAGCGTTTGCGCTCTACACTACAGCGCCGAAGACCTTACTAGTGAGGATAATGCCGGTCCGGAACATCTCTTTGAAATACAGCGTCGTGATGAAGTGTATCTGAACCTTGATTATCGTCAGATGGGAGTGGGCGGGGACAATAGTTGGGGAGCCCGCACGCATCGGGAGTTCACGCTACCAGCTCATCAAAAATATGCATACAGCTTCTGTCTGCGCCCGTACGACCCGTCTATGGGAGATATTCGACAGGTCGCGCGAAAGGCGCTGCCGGTAATCAGGTAGGAATAATAAATGCGGCTAATGACAGGCAAAAGGAGGAAAATGGTGCGTAAGGGTTTTTGCCTTAACAAGAGTACTGAATATTTAGCCCCCCAATTTATTTGGGGGTTAAAAACCGCAATTTTTTGTGGATTTTTACTGTTGGCTGGCCTGCTTGCAGAGTCTTGCCGGGCCGGTCATCGTCAAGATGTGGCGCCAGCCATCCCAGCGAGCTTACGGCACAGCGAAAAGCCGGATGATTGGTACCGTAGCGCCGAAGGTCGGCAAATTGCAGACAACATCCTGACATGGCAGTCTCCACAGGGTAGCTGGCCTAAGAACGTCAATACCAAGCAAAAGCCATACACGGGTGATCCGAATAAGATTGAGGGTACTTTTGACAATGGTGCGACCACCGGAGAGCTGCGCTTCCTGGCACGGGCCTTTCGCGCAACAGGTGACAAGCTTTACGAGCAGGCGTTTCTTAAGGGCCTCGATCATATCCTCGAAGCGCAGTATCTAACAGGTGGTTGGCCGCAGTACTATCCACCCGCTAAGGATTATTCTCGGCACATTACCTTTAACGATGAAACGATGGTGCGGTTAATGCATCTACTGCACGACGTTGCTGAGTCTGTCCCGAGCAGGGTCGAGGGGTCGGCTGAATACAAGTTTGTTGATGAATCACGTCGCAAATCGGCTGAGGCGAGTTTCGACCGCAGCATAGAATGTACACTCAAGTGCCAAATCCGCGTCAACCCCGTTAGAGACACCAACTTAAAAGATTCCAATCTCCAAGAAAAATTCTCTAATGGGGTCAACGGAAAATTGACCGTCTGGTGTGCGCAACATGACGAAGTGGACTATAGTCCGAGGCCCGGACGGGCGTATGAACTAGTATCTCTGAGTGGAAAAGAAAGTGCCGGCATTTTACTATTACTAATGAGTCTCGATAATCCAAGCCCACAGATAATTGAGGCTGTTAAAGCCGGTGCAGAATGGTTTGAATCGGTCAAACTCACCGGCATTCGGCAAATAATAGGGATTGACGGTGACAGGGTCATAGTCGAAGACCCGAATGCGCCGCCTCTGTGGGCGCGGTTTTACGAGATTGGCAGCAACCAGCCGATATTTGCAGGACGTGACGGCGTAAAAAAATATACAATGGCCGAGATTGAGGCTGAGCGACGCAAGAATTATGCTTGGTATGGTGACTGGGGCAAAAGCGTTGCTGAAAAATACCCTAAATGGAAGGAGAAATGGTCGATCCCGCATTAGAACCAAGATAGAAAAGCTTACCCTTAATTTTCTTGCAATCTGGACCCATCGGATGTAAATTACGTAGGGATTTGTAAGAATAAAGACTTGGAGAGGTGGCCGAGCGGCTGAAGGCAACGGTTTGCTAAACCGTCGTGGGGGTAAAAACTCCCACCGCGGGTTCGAATCCCGCCCTCTCCGTTCTACGCTGCGCTACGAACGGCGGGCCGTTAGAGTTTGAAAGATGTGGTATACGTACATTCTGAAAATGGCTGATGGTGAATATTATGTTGGCTCAACCAACGACCTGAAGAGGCGAATGGAAGAGCATGCAAGAGAATGTTGAGTTTCGACAAAGTGGAGGCTTCCGGTGATACTGGAAGCTTACATCGCAGTTAAGTCAGAGGATACAGCGAGATGCCTTGAGAAATATTTAAAGACATCGTCTGGAAAAGCTACTCTGAGGAAAATAATTTTACCCGACGAAGCGTTGGCGTAGTCGGGCCCGCCCTCTCCGTTACATCAAACAGCAGTGCTAGAGGTTCTTGAACTTAAGGAACTTTCAGCATTTTCTCGATTTTTGACCGGCCATAGCAGCACAAAAACGCTGACTTATTACACTGCCGCAAGGCAGTCACAGTATGAAATAGCACCCAGGATCACTTCAGAGGGGTTAAAAGGGGCCTCTGGCTTGCAATCTGAATCTCAAAATAGGGCTGCGATGTGAGGCCCCGATTGGGCGATACAGGACTTGAACCTGTGACCTCCTGCGTGTAAAGCAGGCGCTCTAGCCAACTGAGCTAATCGCCCTGTATTAGTTTCTAAAAATACATATTTTTAGCACTTGCGTCAATATTATTGATGCCTTATATTTTTAATCGGCAAAAATATAGTTCATCTAAACTATATAGCAATAAATGTTAAGGTGTTCCTATGACAGTACTTGAAGCAATTCGCGGAAGATATTCCTGCAGGAGCTACCAGGATAAACCTATAGAGCAGGAAAAGCTGGAGCAAATTTTTGAGGCGGCCCATCTGGCACCTTCTGCAAAAAATCTACAGGATTGGCGATTCGTAGCTGTGACAGATAAAGAAAAGAAGCACAGGTTAGCTGAAGCTGCAAATAACCAAAAATTTCTCGAAAATGCCGGCGTAATCATAGTTGCCTGCAGCAACAGCAGCGAAGTAATGCGTTGTGGCCAAGCGGTTGGCCCTATCGATGTTGCTATTGCTCTTGAACATATCGCCTTACAAGCAAGTGAGTTAGGATTGGCCACCTGCTGGATCGGCTCATTCTATCCGGAAAAAGTTAGGCCCATTGTGGGCATTCCGCAAGATATTGCTATAATCGAGCTAATGGCTCTTGGCTATCCAGCCGACACCCAAAAAGAGCCTAAGCGTGAGCTGATGGATAAAATACTCTGCTACGAAAAATGGATGTTTTTGGATTAGTGTATAAAATAGGTAATTTAGGGGACGTGGTGTAACGGGAGCACACCGCGGTCGCATCGCGGAAATGGGGGTTCGATTCCCCCCGTCTCCATTATTCTCGACACTCGATATCCGATACTTGATACTCGCATAATGGTTAATGGTTAATTGATAAGTAGTTAATTAGTGAGCGGCAAATAAATCCCGCCTTAACGAGTTCAAGCTTTTGACTTTCCTTTGTCGGACTTTCTGCGTATGATGATCAAGTACATTTTATTAGGTAAATATAATTTCGCCTTGATAGGCGGGTTTGAACAAAGGGCAGGTCAGCATGTTCGAAATTAAATGTCCGGAATGTGGGGCGAATATCAAAGGCATTCTGCGAGACTACGTGCAATGGCGCAGCGATAGACAAAAGTGCCCACATTGCGGAGCACAACTGGAGATTTCAAATGCTATTCTATGCTTTGGGCTTTGCGGCTTTATATTTGGTATTATCATAGGTGGTTCACATCATTTGAGTTTTGGTAATGAATGGCTCAAGCTCATAATAGCAGTGCTTGTTTGCTGGATAGTTTTACCGATCATAGTTCGAGCCGTCGGACGGTGGCACATTCTACCCGAAGGTCAAAAAAGCACAGTTGAGATACGTAAGTGGTCACGTCTTGTCCCTGTTAGCATCTTGGTTCTTGCAATCGTTTTCGCAATTACATACTGTGTTGTAGTATTGCATTTGTAGTAATTGGTAAATGGTTATTGGTGAATGGTAACTTGTAGAAGGTGACAAAGATGAAAAAGTTTGACTTTGTCGATCCGTCTCAGGCGGACCAGTTACCAATTACCAGTTACCGGTTACCAACAAAAAGGAAAGTGAAATTCTATGCCGGCAAATATAGCCCATCTGGTAATAGCACACAAGGCGCTCAAAAGGTTGAAATCGTTAGATCCGGCTAATGAGATTGCGGGCTTTGCTCAAATAATTGACAAAAATTCCAAAGGTGGAAACAGCCGATCATATATGAACCTCGGTAGTATTGGGCCTGACCTCTACTACTACTGTAACATAGCAGGCTCGCTCAAGGACATGCTGACGGAAGGCTTCGTGCAGGCTAAAGGCGTGACGCCCTGGGCCTACCATTTGCACTCGAATGGACGTGGAATGACAGTTTTCCAAGCCACAAAGAATATAGAACTAATGAGCAGCTCGTGAAGCCTGAATTTTTATCCGTGCCCTGAAGCACGAGCTACGGGACACGAGCGACAAGCCCTAAATTTATTTGCCGACAGGCGGTATTTGGATTATATTAATGACAAAGTAAACCGACTAACAAAATTGCTAAGTGTTTTGGGGTGAAGTCTTTTTTAAGGGAGAATAATAATGCCAGAGAGAATTCCTATTATATTAATCGACGACGAAAAGGACATGCTCGAGATGCTTGAGTATCATCTGCGCCTGTATGGCTTTGAGGTCTATACAGCGGCGGACGGCCCATCGGGCCTGGAGCTGGCGAAAAAGAAAAAAGCAGACTTGATACTGCTGGATTGGATGATGCCGGGGATGAACGGGCTCGAAGTGCTGTCAGAGCTTAAACACAACAAAAAA
>Ga0315543_1002163_pt1 | contig 19558 bp, 21 predicted proteins | sample SalMarSW160210MG_2_FD_203098 | JGI IMG/M metagenome (GOLD analysis project Ga0315543, IMG submission 203098) | Salt marsh sediment microbial communities from the Plum Island Ecosystem LTER, Massachusetts, United States - Salt Marsh Sediment SW1601-210 ...
GTTGTAACTGCTTTCGTTCCTCACTTGTCAATTCAACTATATACTTTTTCATTTGTGGCCTCCTTACCAAATATATCGTTTTTGGATATATCGGCAAAAAGAAGAAAATCATTTTTTGTAAACTGCCTGGAATTCCAGGCAAGCATGAAAATGCCACAAGCCACAACAATACTGAATATTTCGGCAATGCCGTGAAATAGGAGGTAGTTGTAAAGGCTGGTTACCCATAATCCAACCAAAAGCAGCGAACCAAGCAAAAACGGCCAGTAACATTTCTTCTTTGGGATCATTTTTTACTTTTGACTTGCCTATATAGAAGCATCTTAAATTTTTTAACGTAACAGTGCCTAAGCGGTATTTCTAATAGCCATAAGCATACTGAAACCACTCAAAAGGATAATCGCATTTACCGGTAAATGCAAGAGTTATGGGTTGTTAAGTAATTTAAGTTACCGACTAATAATATATCTTAAATTTCGCCTGAAAAATCATGTTTATGAGTTTTTTTTGGGGGAGTATTATATGTCATGAGATACTCTGCGTGTCTTAGTCCATCGGATTGATCGTCCAAAGAGCATTAAGGGATAAACGTGTTTTTCTGCGGGACCTTCCGGACAAAATCCTAAAGGTCTCTCTCGTGAATAACAAATCGTCGTTCTTAGCCGAATAATAAAGATAAGATTACAGAAATGATGCCTTATTCATGCAAACTTGAAAAAGCGACTGACGCAAAAGTGACACACTTGGTACTTTTCGGGGGAGGTTGATTCCAAAACGATTGACATTATGTGCATCAAGTGGTTATATTACAGCAACTTAGAAATTCAAGCGCCCGTAGCTCAGCCGGACAGAGCAACGGATTTCTAATCCGAAATCACCTCTGTAAGTGTTTCCCCGACAGTAGCTTATAGTCCTTTTTTTACGTCAAAATGAGGTTTTCAAGTGGTTAACAAGTAAGTAACAAGTACATTTTAGAATAACTTACCACTGGCGACTGACGCATTTTTGACGCAGTGTTTAAGCTTACCCATATATGCAAGAATCATTTATTCCGAAATAAAGGGGCAAGATTCCCACTTGTCAATCCTTTCGTTTTGATTCCTAATTTGCCTTTCTATACTAGCTGCCCTTATGTAATCTATGGAGTATCATTCTCCACTAAAGACAGGCTGTTTACATATTCTGCAATCTAAATATTGGTCTTTGTAAAAAATCTTAGTCTCTGGTTTTTGGAGATAATCGCCGGCCGTTGTGGATCATGAGCTGGTCTGTGTTGATAGATTCTGCATCAAATGTAATTTCTTCATCCAAGGTAAAGTCATTTCTGTCAATCCTACGCACGGTCGTCTTCCCAGTGGAGGTGTTAGTAATAGCTATATAAGCTTCTCCACGAAAACCAATACCCGATAATGAAGATTGACAGTGGCTATCTACAAACCGTGTTCTTGCTCCAAGTAGAAAAACCATGCAAAAACCAAGCAGAAAACAAATAACATAATTTTTAATATTTTCATTTTTCATCTCAACTACCCTCCTAAAAAAAATGTCAACTCGGATTTTTCATATAACATTGTATCTCTTTGCTGAGCCGGACCACGCCACCGGCATAATAGCTTATTTTGAAGGTGTCCAGATCCACTCTCGACTTTTTCTGGTAATAGGTATTTCCTTTTGCCAGGGATTGTCAGAGGTAGCTATGCTGTAGCCCAAATCATATAATCTCTTCATTTCTTCCGGGTCAAACATTTCATCTCCTTGGGGTTCATAATTGTTCGGGATGCTGATATAACTGAAATCTACATTGTCTTCTTTGGCAAGTTCGTAGAGTCTAATCATATCTCCCCATGATTGAGCTTTCATCAGAGTGGAAAATGAGCGTCCCGCGATGGAAAAGAAGTGACGTTTAATCTGTTTTGATTCGACATCAAGCTTGCCGTTTTTTATGATATAAAAACTACACAGGCCTTTCGGTTGAGGTTCGGAAAATAACATAAAACCATAACCGAATACTCCGGTGATTGTGCCTCCGTCCACGTGCATCTCATCGTATTTCTTACCGTCAATTTCAACATCGAAATAAACCGGTGGAAACGCTCCGGGAATAGACGCCGATGCCAGCATTACTTTCTTAAATAATTTCAAAGCGTCCGGATGACCGCTGCTCGCGATTGCCCCCATATCCCATGCAACGACACGCTGAGCATCCAGATTGGTCGTGCCTATATAAAGTCTTCTGCCTTTTGCGTATTCACGGGCGACTGCTTCCAGCATATCCTCGTTCATCAAATCTGCTATCATATGTTGCAGTGGTTTGGTGCTGGCGTACGATTCACCGAAAAGGACAGGCAAAACACCGAAGCCAAGGAGACCCTGAACGTTTAAGATGTCTTTGGTTTTGATTGTTGTATAACTTTCCTTTATTTCATCGTCGTATTCCGGGCCGAGGAAAGCCATAGGTGCGATTAGCGCCCCTGTGCTGATACCCGTTACTATTTTGAAATTCGGCCTTGTCCCTGAGTCGGTCCAGCCGTTCAGGAAACCCGCTCCGAATGCCCCTTTAGCACCGCCGCCGGATAATGCCAAAAAGCTGCAATCTGCAGGGTCGCTTGAATCTATCTCAACATCCGGGTTGTACTGGACATCCCAGTAACGTATCTTTGAAAGGCCTGCCAGGCGTCCATCAGATATCCTGGCTAACGGTACGGGATTACGCTGAAGCCCACAACCGGCGAGTCCCTGCAAAACTATGATGAAAATCACATTCCTAACAGGCTTAACTATTCTTATAGTTTTCACTTTTCTTCTCCTGATATTTTGCTGGCTATTTTGTTAAAATCTTTACATTCCAAAATCTCTTTAAAGCTAAATAAAATATCAAATCTTTTGGTTATACTCTCATTAAATATGAACCAAATTTGGGGGAGCATTCCATGGTAAATTAATCACGTGTTTTTTCTGGATTTAGGTAACTGTCCAGCAAGAAGATTTCCAATAGGCTTAAGAATATCAAATTGCATGAGAATAATCCGAATAACAGCGGTCATCGGAACTGCGAGGAACATGCCGGGTATCCCCCACAGCAAACCCCAAAAAGATAAAGCCAGCAGGATGGTTATTGGATGCAAATGTAAGCCTTTGCCCATCAACCTCGGTTCAATTCCATTTCCAATGACCATTTGAATCGCTCCGGGTATACCCACTACAAGGATAATCAACAAGGGATTTTGAAACTGGGCTACTGCTATAGGAATCGGCAGCAAAGTGGCAATGATTGAGCCGACCGATGGAATAAAATTCAAAAGAAAAGCGAGTATCCCGAATACATTCGCTAATTCGAGATTGAATAACGCCAAAACAGCCCAAACTATAAGCCCCGTCACTGTAGATACTATTGCTTTGATTGTGATATAACGGCGTATCTGCTGGTCGATATCAGAGTAAATCCCCTTGTGGATTATGTGTGAATTTCTACCTATCAGTAAAAAAATGACGAAAATTGTAACCAGAACAATGCTGGAAATAAATCCAAAGGCAGTTCCGAAAGCATTTGTTATAAAGCCGGGAATTCGTTTTTGCAGTGTTCCTACGATTTCATCCTGATTGGGACTGATACCCCAGGCTTTAATCCTTTGAAGTACAATCTCAATGAGCTCTACGAAACTATCACTATAATGACCGGCGGTAGATACGATAGACTGAATCGCCTGGCTTACGGCCAGGAATAGAACTGCCAGAATAGTCAGAACGATAATTAGAGTAATTGTAATCGCAAATGCCCGCGGGATTTTTAGTTGAAGCACCTGGAAATCGAGGATAGGTGAAATAAGCAATGAGATGAAAACAGCCAGCACGAACGGTATCAGCACGGAGCGGGCATAAAGCAGGACAATACCAATGGCAACAATGGCAATAACAACAAGCGAAGCGACAATCAGCCCATTCTGTTCTTTTTGTAAATCAGACATATTTCCCAGTCACATACAAAATGTGCTATTATTGTTTTAAATTGGTGTCCTTTTGAATAATATCCAAAAGGGGCTTAGCCGCTTCTTCACCCTTTAAGGCCTTCACGACCTCATACTCGCGAATGGCCGCATCTTTGTCATCGAGTAATACGTGAGCTAAAGCAAGGCCATAGTGAGCTCCCGCATAGCTGCCGTCGATGTCAATCGCGTTTTGGAAAGCGAGAGAGGCTTCGAAATACTGGTCTATTTTCAGGTGACATACTCCAATGATATGGTAGATATTTGCCATATCAGGTTTTATTCCAATTGAATTAATACGGGTTTTAGACTGTTTTTCAGCGTACCATGTAATTGCCTCTTTAAATGATTCTATTGCTTTTTTGCACTGGCCGATTTCATCGTACGAAACTCCTCGTAAGAAGTATGGCTCGGGGTAGTATTTATCTAAAAGGAGTGCCTGGCTGTAAGAATCTATGGCCTCTTTGTGATTGCCAAGTTCAGCATAGGTTAATCCTAAAAACAGGTTGGCTTCTGCAAAATCAGATTGAAGCTGGACAGCCTGCTTGAAAGATTCAACCGCTTTTTCAGGATTATCGAGAACCAGGTATATCCGTCCGAGTCCATAATGGGATTGTGCAGAGTGAGGGTCAATTTCAAGAGCCCTATTACAGGCGTCCATTGCCTTATCATTCTGGCCCTGCTTGGCATAAATCCATCCTAAAACATGCCATATGTTTGAATACCGTGGGTGGAGTTTTATAGCTTCCTTGGAAACCACAATCGCTTCTTCGTATCGGCCTATTTTGGCGTAAATCCATGCCAGGGTATAAAAGTGAGTTGGCCATTGAGAAGATTCCTGTATTTCTTTTTCACAGGTTTCTATCGCTTTTTCGTAAGAACCTTCAACAGCATAGTAGTAAGCCGAGGTAGTCGAATCCGCTGTGTAAGTCGGTTCCTGCCGTATTGCTTGTCTGTATGCCTTCATGCTTTCTCGATAACGACCACTTTTAATTACATCATACTGAGTTAGGATAGAATCTATTTTGTTTTTAGCAGTTTGTTTCGGTTCTTCAGTGACTTCCGGCACATCTATCGGTTTTTTGTCTGCTGTGGGATGAACCGTGCTTGTTTCTTTTTGGGGCCGACGAAGACTTAGAAATAGTAATACCAAACCAACAGAGATAACATTTGTAATTACTAATAAAATTATAAATTGCTTTTTACTCACGATTGTTAATTCTATTCTCTTTTAAGTGCCGCTTTTTAATATTTTTCCATTCCGATATTAGGCTTCATGACGGTATCGAATGTTTGAGAATCATTGGCCCATTTACGAGCTTCTTTCAAATCTACTTGTCCACTCTTGATTAATCCGGTTATGTGATTTTCCAATGTAATAATTTTCTCATCAGGCTGATTTTTAGTCTTCATCTGGAGAATAGTATAAAGTTGTACCAGCTTGCCGGTGCGAATCAGATTTCCCACAGCATGGTTACAATTTAGAATCTCCATGGCTACTACTCTGCCTTTGCCGTCCTTCCGAGGTATGAGCTTTTGATTTATAACATAAGCAAGCCCAAGAGAAAGTTGGTTTTGAACTTCCAGGTGCTGCTGGGAAGGGAAGAAATCTAGTATACGAGTAATAGTTCCTGTAACATCTCGAGTGTGCAGTGTTGAAAAGACCAGATGCCCGGTCTCGGCAGCCGAAAGCGTCATCGAGACTGTTTCAACATCCCTCATTTCACCGATGAATATTATATCAGGGTCTTCCCTCATCATAGACCTAACCCCATCTGAGAACGACCTTACTTCTCTTCCAATCTCTCTTTGGGATATCATAGAAGTTCCATGATTCAATAGATATTCTATCGGATCCTCAAGGGTAACAATACGACATTGCCGGGTCGATGCTATTCTCTCAATAAGGGAAGCCAGGGTAGTGCTTTTTCCGGAACCTGTAATTCCTGAAACTATTACGAGACCCTGTTTGAGCTCGATAATATCTTTCCATACATCATTGGGGAAACCAATTTTTTCAGGCGGAAGCACCTCTTTGCTAAGCATCCTGATTGCCGCAGAGACTCCATCATTATCCATAAATGCATTTACGCGATACTGTGTCCTGCCGTGACTATATGAAGCATCGTAGCTGAAGTCTCGTTCCAGCATCTTGACTCCGCTTTCTCCTATCATAGGATATATTAAAGCTTTTGCTACATCCTGTGTGACCGCTTGGCCTTTTAATTTCACAAGTTTACCATCTATCCGATATGCAGGCTGCAGGCCGACTTTTATATGCAGGTCGGAGACTTTCATAGCTCCCTGCTTATCAAAGTAACCGAGTATATCCGCCATGCTCCATCTTACATCATCCTTTCCGGGAAAAATTTTGGACTCTATTGAATAGTCTAATGACATAATCCCTCCTATAACAAGGCTATCTCAATGTTAGATATCCAAGTCTCCGTCTGTAATTCTGCGTTGAATCTTCTCAAGATACTCATCCAACTCCTCAATGCTTTCAAAAACATTTAAGGTAGGCCGCAAATGGATGATTTCAAAAACCTTTTTGACTTGAGGCTGAAGATGAACCATCGCTAATTCTGCATTATTTCGGGCCGCAGTAACCTTGGCCTTGGTTATAATACCGATTCCTACACTGCTTATAAAACTTACACCTTCCATATCAAGGACAAGAGTCTTGATCGGCTCTTTTAAGGCCTTTTTTATCTCCTTATCCAAAATTTCATAAGTCTCTGTGTTAATAACTCCTACGGGCGACAAGGTTATAATTCCTGGCTTTGTTTGTTTCAGGTTTACTGTGAGATTCATAAAATAATCCTTTGATAGTCAAGACTGAGCATTTGTTACTTTATCATGTTTACTAAAGAATCAAGGATCAAATGGACCACAGGATAAAGATTGGGGGAAATACAAGGCGGCACCAGTGGTCGATTTTAAGGGCGATTTTTTGCCTTTCCTTCAGTGTCAGGTTTATTGTTACAATTACTTCCGCAAGCGTTAAAAACACCAGAACTGTGCTACACCTCCCAGTAACGGACTTTTGAAAGACCCGCCAAGCACCCATCCGATATCCCGGCTAATGACACAGGATTGCGCTGAAGCGCACAGCCGGCAACTCCCTGCAAAACTATGATGAAAACCACATTCCTAACAGGCTTCACTATTCGTATAGTTTTCATTTTTCATCTCCTGTTTCTTCATAATGCTGAATGCTACGAGGCGAGCTACAAATGTGGCCAGATATATTTGCCCAAGGAATGTTTCAAGAACTGCCAAGAACTTTGCCCAGGTGCTAATGGGAGTAACATCTCCCGGCCCTAGGGTTGTTATCGTGGCAAAACTGTAATAAATGCAGTCAGTGGATTTACTCTCAACATTAGCAAAGGCATTAGGACTGACAGTAAGAAGTAACTGATAAATAAGCGCCCATAGTACTGCCATAAGAAAATAAGCACTTATGCCACCCTTAACAATATCATGTGTAATGGTTTGACGTAATGACATGCTCCTTATTAAACAGACTATTATAACTGAACAAAAGGTTATGTTGAGAATAAGTCTTAATACTTCAAAGTGTTTTTCAATTGGTCCGTAGAAAAATCCCAGGGATGATAAGATGTGAAATCCGAAAGAAATCATCGCCAACGATGTTACATATAGGAATGCTCTGAAAGGAATCACGACAAATAAACCAGGTATAACCACTCCTAAAAATATAAGGTGCATTAACGGAAACTTAGTATCAATAGCTTCAACCAGGGGGTATAAAGCTATGAGTGCAACTTCGCCTGTCAGAAGAAAATTATATTTATCACTCATATATTCCTTAAAAAAGGCGTGTTTTATTTTTCTTCTTTCGTTCAATTTATTATCCTGCGGGAATTGTGACTAACGGTGCCTGGGATGGACCTCCGGTTTCAGCTAAGCTAAAGAGTATCATAATAAAGGTAAGCATACCTTTTGATCTTGGTTCTTTGTCATCGATGTAAAACCAATAATCTCTATATCGAACGGAAATGTATGCATCGGATGGTTCATTGGTACTGCTATGTATATGAATCAGAGGTGGCATACCAGTGCTTTCTTCGACAGATCGGTGGAGTGTTGGCAGGATTCGGCCTTCATCCAGATCCTTTTGGGGAACATCTATATATGTGGACAACTCAAGCATGATTTCCATAAGCGACCTGCTTAGGATTGCCAATTCTGTTTGCGATTTAGGCACACGGCCATAAACGAGCGTATATTCATTTACATCCGGACTAAGATTCAGCAGTTTTTTTATTCCTGATAGCCGCTGCTTTATTTCCTCATCATCACTAGACTCAAAAAATATTATTGATTTTAAATTTCCCTCTTTTTGCTCTATGCGAACACCAACTCCACCTTCCTGCTGGATAGCTCTTAGCTCGGAAATAAGTTGGTAGAATTTGGGATTAGCTCCTCGCAAAAAGGCAGGACTGCCAGCGCGATTGTCAATTCTATTGATGGACTTAACACAAACCGCCAACACGCGATCAACCGGCCAGCCTCCCTGGACAAGATTTAGAATTGCGGCAGGTGGAATAGGAGTCAGCACGTTTCGTGTAAACTTTTCGCCCGTCAGAGGATTGTAGGTGATGGTTGGACGATCAGTATATTTGCTGCGGCCTCCGAATGTCTGATTGTTTCTCGCATCCAACTTAGTACTGGCTTGAAGTTCTGTTTCCAGAGCATATTGACTGATAATTGAGGAGACATCCAGGAAGACTGGAGCATCTGCATATCGGACCTTTACTATGTTAAGCAGCATTTGCTTTTTCCACGATTCGGAAATCGCGTCCGTATATTCAAAACGATCCCTCGGGACAGTATTTGGGCCAATTGGTGAACAAGCTGGCAAAAAAACGACAGGTAACATTAAAAAAAGAAATCGCAACATCCGGACACGCCACCCCCGTCTCAATAATTTATATATTCGAATTTTCATACCTAAGAGTCTTTCTTAATGATATAAGCTGACTGATACTTTATTCAGGTTCTATATCAGTATTAAATTGGCACTTCTTACTTGAGAATCAAGGACCAAATGGACCACAGGATAAAGGCTGCGGGAAATACAAAGCGGCACCAGCGGTCGATTTTAAGGGCGATTTTGTGCCTCTCCTTTAGTACCAGGTTTATTGTTATAATTACCTCAGTCAGCGTTAAAAAGACAAGGATGGTGCTGCCCAGTGTGAAGTAGTCCAGCCGAGTCATCTAAGGCAGGCGTGGAATCAGATTGCCGAGCATGAATCGATAAGCAATCAGGGTCAGCATGGAGCTTGTGGCTACTCCTATCTGGGAACCGGCATTGGCTGGGTCAATATAGAAAACTCCCCAGGACATCATGACAATCAAAACCAGCGGCACGATTACCTGCCAGATGTAATAGACTGCGTAACGTTTGGCAGCAAATTCGAAAACAAACCCTGCCACTTCGATATTTCCGGCAGGTTTGTAAGGACGGGTCTCAGCCACATATTCGATTACTTTCCAGTCCGGCAGCGAAAGCTCATGGTAGATAGCTCCGCCAATGACATTGGGGTCGTAGCTTGCAGGTTGCGGTATAAACTGCACTTCTTCAGGAGTATGGCCAGGAGCTACGAATTGAATAGTAAAGCGATGCTGGTCAAATGGAAATTCCGACAATTTCAGCGGTTGAGACAACGGCCCAGTATATCGCTGACTATATGTGACGGAGCCATCACGAGCAATCTTGACTACTTCAGGCATCGACGTCTGCATGAGGCCTCCCTTATTGGCAATTATCACACCCGGATTCCATGTTTCCTCGAGCGGTACAGTACGAATGCGGCCCTGATGTGCGAGACGTTCATCTCTCCAACGAAGAGTTACAAAAACGTTTGCCATAAAACTCTGGGCAGCATCATCTATTTTGTCAATGTCTATTACGAACACCATGAAGTAAACCTTTGTCGGTTCCCACCATTCCTCGGGACGCTTGGTTGTAAGCTCAGCCTTTTCTGCGGCTTTTTCCACGGCCTCTTCAGTAACCTTTTCTACGACTTTTTCTACGGCTTTTTCTGCGGCTTTCTCGGCAGCTTTTTCCGCGATCTCTTCCTCTTTAATAGCTCCGAAGGCCGCAAAGGCTAAACAAAACACCAGAAAAATGGTTAGTTTTAAATTACCTTTATCTATCCTGAAGTACATGCCTTCCTCCGTACGTCTACAACTGGTCCTGTAAATCCTGCTCAAAATCTGATAATATTTTTGTCAGACAATCATCAAATGATTTAACCAGTGATTCTGCTGTCCTTTCACCGGACCTTGAGGTTGCTTCGTAAGTCTTCGAAAAAACAACAGTTTTATCTGATAGTTGTATTAAGAAAAAGCAAATCTTCATCGTTGCCTTGGGCGAGTTTTTATCCCTGAAATCGCTGTATAGTGCGATTATATTCCCTTCCAGCAGGTGGGTCGCATCGGCAAAACTACCCTGTTTTAATACTAATTTGAACAGCCCCGATTCTGAGAGCCAGCTGCGGGTCTTGTCCGTAATCATATCATCCGGCATAATTAAAAACTGGTTATAAAAGTCAGTCTCGTATTCTGATTGTCCCTTTCTGTATACAAGGCTTTTTGTGCTAAAGACCCTGTCAATGCTGAAACTCTGGACATCAAGAATTACATCTGTGCCTGCCTGTAGTTGCGGACTGCTTCGAGAGGTTTCGAGGATAAAATTCCTTTGATTGTAAGCTGTTCTGCCTCCACATCCAGACAACATAATTGATAAAATCATTAGGTTACATAGTGTCATTACTTTTCTATTCATTTTATCATCTCCGATTTTGCTGGTGGTTGGCTGAATATTATTTCCGAAGGATGTTTTTTGAGATTTTCCGTTAATTCTTTTATATCATCTGAAATAGCTCTTAGATTATGTAATAATTTTTCGACCTCAGGACTTTGAGACCTGACTTCCCTGTTTATAACCTCCAAAGTACTATTCAGACTGGTCAATACCTGTGCAAGATTAGAGGTTTCAGTATTCGGGTCCGGATTTGTCAGCAGTGTCTGTATATGCTTATTAGTCTGGCGAATGTCGGCAAAGAACCCTTTTACTTCTTCGGTCATACCTACGAAGTCAACTTCTTCCAGCTTTGTAAGAATTTTATCCACCGAATCCAACAAAGTGGAAATCTCTCCCGGTGCTGATGGAACGTACACATGTATAGGTTTCCACACAATTTCCATAATGGGGAAACGTTTCGAATCCAGGAATGTCCCTTCCAAATAAGACTGGCCGGTTAGTATATTCGAGGCGAGCCTGAGTCTCAGACCCTGTTCTATCAAGTGTTTTGTGCGAGCTTCTCTTTGCTCATCTGTAATAATACCTGCTCGTTCATCGGCCCCTTTTCTGTCTATAGAACACACAACCCTTACATAACGCTCATATTTTGATACTTTTGTCGGGTCAGTCGATATATCATAAATAGCCGAAACAAAATCTATGTTTTCAACTTGTCCTATCTTAACTCCACTTAATTCAACCGACGCACCCGGGCTTAATCCGCTAACAGCCGTATCAAAATATGTCTCAAAATAAACCTTTTCTTGTTTAAAAAGCCCTGCGCCCCATATAACAACGGCGATTACTATTAAGGTTACAGATATAATAATAAACAAGCCTATTTTGAAATAATTCGGTTTCTCACTCATTTCTCTCTCCCGTGTATAAAAGTATCCGGTTTTCTATACTGTTAGGTAAAAAAATCAAAATTGCATTTATGATTCCCTGTTAAAAAACTGCCTTACCCAGGCGTTATCACTATTCTCACGCAGATAATCAGGCTTGCCCGTAGCAATTATGGATTTAGTGATTTTATCAAGCATTATTACCCTGTCCGCCACCTTGTATATACTCGGCAGCTCATGCGTCACTATAACAAACGTAATGCCAAGGCTTCTCGATAGCTCTATGATTAAATCATCAAGCTGTGATGAGGTGATAGGGTCAAGTCCCGCCGAGGGCTCATCAAGAAATAGTATCTTCGGGTCAAGAGCCATAGCACGAGCTATGGCCGCTCTTTTTCTCATGCCACCGCTGAGCTCCGAAGGCATTTTATGTGAATTACCCTCCAGGCCGACCACCTTAAGCCTCATTTCTGCTATAAGCTCCATAGCATCACTCGGTAAGTCCGTAAATTCTTCAAGGACTAAACATATATTCTCCATCAAATCCATTGAGCCAAAAAGGGCTCCGTTCTGATACATAACGCCTATTCTTCGCAGAATATTAATCCTCTCCTGCCCCAAGGCCGAGACTATATCATTGCCTTCGATGAAAACCTTACCCGAAACAGGTGGTAAAAGACCAATCATGTGCTTCAAAAGCGTACTTTTGCCGCAGCCGGAACCTCCTAAAATGATTAATACTTCACCGGCCTGAACCTCGAAATTGATGTCCTTAATTATCGCGATATCGCCATACCCGGCCGTAAGATTTTCGACTCGTATTACAGTTTCATAATCGGTTTTCATTGCAGCTTTTTATATCCCAAGATAAAAATAAACAACGGCGAAAACACCATCTACGAGAACTACGGCAATGATGCCGCTGACGACCGCCTTGGTCGCGGAATCTCCGACGGCACTTGCGCCGGTACCGGTCTGCAGGCCTTTCAAACATCCTATGCCGGCAATCATCGAACCAAAAACCAGGGTCTTAACCATACCTCCCGCCAAGTCACCAAGACTTGCCGCCGACTGAATTCGATTCATAAAAGTCACAGGTTGAAAACCCAGTGAAAGCATAACTAATCCACATCCTATTATGCCGGACAAGAGATTAAACATCGTTAAAAGGGGCATCATAAGCACACCGGATATCATACGCGGTACCGCTAAAAACTTCACCGGGTCAATACCCATAGTTGTCAATGCGTCAATCTCTTCGTTTACTTTCATCGTGCCGACTTCAGCGGCATAGGCCGAGCCGCTGCGGCTTGCGAAAATGACGGCCGTGATTAATGGACCAAGCTCCCTGAAAAGACAAATCACGACAAGGTCGGCCACGTATATTTGAGCTCCGAATTTCTGCATGGCTATTGCTGATTGAAATGCGAGAATCAGGCCGATTAGAAAACCAAGCAGACAGGTAATACCAACCGCGTTCGCCCCGCTTTTCTCGGCGATTAGAAAGGTATCAGTCCAGCGAATGCTCCCGGGCCTGAAAATTGTGCTGAAAAATTTTACTGTTAATTCACCCAGGAAGCTGACTTGTACCTTAAAATCATTCCAGGACTGACAGCCGATATTACCCGTTTTTTCTACTACTCTTTTTAGTGAAAACTTCTCAGGGATGTACTCACTTATTCGGCCGGGGTCGAATATTTTTATGAGCTGCTCGAATTCAGGCCTTAAATCCTTAATCAGGAACTGTCGATTTTCTTTTTCCTGTCTCTTTTTCAACTGCAGCAGCAAAGCCGCCCCGACGCCGTCACAATACTCAATCTCGGCGGCATCCACTTCCAGAACGGCAGGCCTGGTGTTAGATAATCTCTTAATGGCCTCAGGCCAGATTCGGCCTACAGAGTCTGCATCCAGCCGCCCCTGTATGACTATTTTCAGGTTCTCCCCATCTAATTTATAGTCGATATCAGCCATATTATTTCCGAAAGCCTGTTAACCGTGCCATAATAATTTATAAAATCAATCGGTACGTAAGCCGAATACAACCGAGGGTATTAGCCTGCCGAGATCGTCAGCTACGGTCCTTTCACATCGCTTGACTCGGTGACGGTAAGCAGCAGCGTCAGGTACGCGAGTGAGTTTCCTTATTATCATGACTATACCTCCGGCCAGTTGTTTTTCTTACCGGTTATGGGCTTACTCAAGTTTTTCTTTTAGCCGATTTGCCCAGTGGTCCATTACGCCCTTGGCAGTGGTCCAGTCACCAAGATTGGAAAATGGTATCCTGCTGCCTTTTCGTGTTTCAATAACCGCTCCTATCTGCTTACCTGTAACCGAATCCACGAGCTCTGCTTCCATAGCCGCTCCACCTATTCCGGCACCCATCAGACTGGCTTGCGGTAGTATATTCAACGCACTGGTCTCGCTGATATCTGTAAGGGCTATGCGGAGCCTGGCAACACCCCGACCTGACTGGTGGACAACTTTATGCCCAGAAGCCGTGATTGCCTTTACAATTGCAGAGTGGAAGTAATTCGTCAGGTCTTTCAACTCCTGCTCGGTGATCTTCCCCTCACTTTTTGCCTTTATTGCCGAAGCACCGTCGAAAAAGTGGACTTCCACCTCGTCAACGATAAAACTTGAGTACTCATCAAGGGCCTGCTCGTTCACATAGCGATAATTTTCATCAGAGGCTGCCGTAAGCTTCGAATAATCGCTCAGAAATTCCGTTCTGCTTTGCTTCACATCGCCGCAGCCGCTCTGCAGGACCATCACAAAAACCGCCGGCAGTGTTAATAGTGTTACCTTTTTCATTTTTAAAATCTCCTTTCTTTCGAGTCGTATTTTATGTACCTTTTTTGGTTTCCCGTTTTCTTTTATTTCGGGAAAAGAAACTGAATCTGGAACTGTAGCTGCCAGTCGGCGCCGCCTGTTGGAGATTCAAGGTTGTGATAGGCTCTTATAGAAGCATTCACGGGTTGTTTGCCGATTTTGAAAACCTTGCCGATACCGCCGCCGATTGGGATGGTCCACTGGTCGTCGCTGTCAGCTGCCGACCAGTTGGCCGTAATGGTAGGAGCAGCCGAAAGATACCAGCCGTCCTCCAAGTTATAGTTAATAAACGGTTGGAAAGCCGTTATGTTTACTTCGTCGTCGCTTCCGGAATATGACCAGAGTTGAGTGAGCAGGCCGCCGAATACCCAGGGGCCTTTCATTTGCAAGGCAACAAACGCGGGACCAGCCGACCAGTTATCCGACCCAAACCTGCCGTCAGGACCGGAATTCGTTGGAAATTCCAGGTAGGGACCAAAGCCTAATATCCAATCTCCCACTTTTTCTTTGGGTGAGAAGAACCCCTGAAACTGGATGTTACCGAGTCCATAGTTTCGATTCTGGGTATCTATCAACGGTGGTTGTTCCAACAGTGGAATAATGGGCCGTGCAATAAAATTCCAGTCTTCATTCAGACTAATCGGAATTACCGGCTGGATTAGAAGGATATTTTGTGTTTTTGCTTTGGGTCCTGTCTCGAAGTATGTATTATACTGGAACGGAAGGCTAATCATATCCGCTACGGGGTTCTGTGTTTTTTTAGCTAAATCAGAAGCGCTGTCATTCGCTGCTTCTTCTGCCTGAGCTGGTACAATAATACAAGCGGCCATTATTATCGCACTGATGAAAATTAAGTTTATTTTCGCTTTCATAGTTATCCATCCTTTCTTTCAATTATTTTGCAGTTAAAATTTTCCACTCAAAAATACACCTTAACTAATTTCATTAAGTTAACCTCCTTTCCTGTTTAAAGACCTGGATTCATATGTTTATTTTCAGTTCAGAACAGAATTGTCAGACCTACAAAAGGACCTTTTGCCTGCAAATCAATTCCAAGCTCATTTGAGCCGCTGCCGCGGCTGTAGTCGAGGTCAACATAACGATAGCCCGCATTGAGAATAATATTTTTTGAGAACTTATAATCCACACCTCCGGAAATTTGCCATAATAAATCGGATGCACTGCCGATTCCAAATCCACCTGCGTCACCTCTGACATTAAGTGCCAGCTTATCATTCAGGTCCCAAATAATCCGACCGCCTACAAAAGGTTCAACCCAATCCTCAGACCCGCCGAGTGTTGCACCTATCGAACCGACGCCAATGATGGTGACATTTAAATCTATCTTTTGTCTCAGATATGCGTATCGAAGTCCGCCGTAGGGTTCAAAGGCCAGTCGCTGCTCGTTATTATTACCAAATTGTGTCTCAAAGAGGCGATAAGCCACTGCAAAATCGGCCATACCTAACCTGACATCCGCATCAAGGTCGAAATTAACCGCACCCCTTGAGCCCTCAAAGCTTCCGTCTGCTCCGAGATTCATAAACAAGCCGTCGAAAGTAAGCCCCCATTTACCCTTCCACGCCTCCACACGGCCCATCGCGGCAAAGTCAAGATGATCAATGATGTCATCGAAGCCCAAATCTACACTGCCGGAGAGACCACTGAAAGTTGCATCGGCTTTCATTGAAGGCATCCAGAAATATGGTATTAAACGTATCTCCCATTCGTTAGATTTACCCATCGGCTCCTGACCATACACTGGACATGCAACAGGAACTGCGATTAAAAACACAATCAAAATTGATTGTATCGAGTTTTTCATTTCATCTCACCTAAAGAGTGTTCTTGTAAATCTTATCCGTCCTTCAAAATGAGTTTAAGGTTGTTTTCCGGGTCAATAACCCGGCCGTTGAGGATGACCAAATCATATATCTCAGCTGCAAGGACAGATGCAGTAAATATCAAAAGTATAAAGGTCATTAATAGAACATTGTATTTTGTCGTTTTCACTTTCTTTTCACACTAAAAGTCTATTTTAACCCTCATTCCCGCTATATAAGCAGTGTCAACACTCTCATCACTGGGTTCAATAATCTGGAAATCAGGGGTAATATGAATGGAGGGAGTTACTTCAATATTGTAGAAAATCTCTAAACCATCCGAATCACCAAAGCGGTCCGAAATCACATTGCCCAATTCATCGGAAAGACTAATGTGATAATAACCTACTCCAAAAGTGTCACTATCTCGTCCTTCTATAATACCCTTGCCGCCCAAGCCTATGCTGTAGAAGGTTTCCGACACATTGGTTTCATCATCAGCCAATCCAAACCGACCAAAAAGCCCAATACCCTGTGTTGGATCTTGCTTCTCTGTAAACATATATTGCGAGAAATTGTAATAGAAGCACCATGAACCTTCATTTTCCTTCAAAGTATCCAGCCCAAGAAGTGCACCGAGAATTCGTCGGTTATCCTGGTCTAAAGCTGTAAAATCCTTAGTGCTGTAAGTCGTACCAAATACTTGATTTCCGGGAAGATTAAAGAAGTTAGTGGGCTGCGAATATTCAACAGCATATACTTCCCCATTTTCGAAGTCATCCTCCCATCCTGCTGTATCCGGTTGTCCATCAGGGCCCAAAAATGCAAAATTTAAAGTTGCCGGATTCTCGGCAGTTGCACTTGGGAAGAAAAAGACTGCTCCAGCCCCAAGTGTTGAGTATGGAACGGTTGTTAGTATAACAGGATTAGCTACGAAATTCAAATTCATGAAGTTTTCTTTGCCTCTGTCTCCGGCAAAAAAGGTGTTATCTCCACTGAAAGTATCTATCTTGCCAAAGAAAATTGCAAAGCTTTCAGAAAGGAACTGTGTGAATACTACAGAGGACAATGTTGTTATATGCTTCTCTGCCAGTGGAAATACACCGTCCGTGGCCACTGGTATAACCGAACCAGTGTCACTGTTTATGAATTCTCCGAACTGTGTTTCCGCACGCAACTCGACATAAGCCCCCTCCCAAAGCCCCATCTTTTGAAAATCAAGTTTAAGCCAGTAATCTAAAGACCCTCCATACTTCCAGTTTTTCTCTTTACCTCCATGCAGTACCCCTTGAAATGTTTGTGTCATATCAATATCAATAGTAATTCCATTCTCAGCAAGCTTTGTCCGTTGGCCATACCAATCGCCAGTTAGTTTTAAACTACTGAAATCAGGTTCTTTCGGCTTTGAAGCATCTTCTGCGTAACTCCTGCCGATAAAACCAAACAAGCAAATTAAAACCATTGCTATCATAATCGTTGGTATTTTCATTTTTTAATTACTCCAGTTACTTTTATTTCTACAAGGGGCGTTTTGCGCCGCGAACCGCCCCGTGCAAATTCTTTCTATCAATTACTTAACCAGCTCGAAGTCATTAAGCTTCCAGGTCTTTTCGATATAGCCCTCGAGCGGACAGTAGAATCGGAAGACGACGAACCATCCCTTGCCGGGCACGGTCTGGATCCAGTTCTTCTCTTTACCCTTTGGCGTTTTCGGGCCGAAGTAGATGTCCACAGAGCCATCAGGATTCACGTCGGGATTCCCTAAGCTGCCGACGGTAATGTTACCTCCCGAGTCGAGCAGGCTCCGGCTCATGGAGTCATAGGCTGTCACCGCCCAGAAGCGCTTGACGGGGGCATTGGCCGATACGCACAGTCGATAGCGCTTGGCACCATCCAGGTATTTCCCGTCTTTGTCCCTAAAAGCGGTCAGGTAAGCTGTGCCGACGCCCGGGGTGGTTGAGAGCAGGTTCGGCGAGACGCAAATGGCCTGGTAGTGCCATAGTGTGCGCGCGTCGATATCCCGGTGGCCGTTGTTGACGAATTCCGTATTGCGCACAAACATCTTCTCCCAGTGCCGGTCTGGCCAGTATTTGATTTCAGGGTCACGACAGGCGTAAACAATAGCACGGGACATGGCAACGCCCTGTTTCGCCGCCTGGTCAAAGATGCGTTTCATGCGTGCATCGGGCTTGAAGGATTTGCCCTTCTCGATTCCAAGCGAGGCTAGCCGGCCGAGCTGTTCCTTGTTGAACAATTCTGAAGGCTCATGCTGGATAATCTCATTCAGCATTTTGAATGCAGAGCCGTCTTCCGGCGGCAGTGTATTCGCTCCCAGGCCCGAGCAGTTAGTAGCTGTGCTTTTTCTGGGGCCCGTTGCGAGCGGGTACACCTTGAGACGCTCCTTGAACCAGCGCACGGCCTGGTCGCTGTTACCGACCTCGCCGAATCCCCTCATCATAGCCCAGATCCGGTAGCCCGGAGAGCGGATCACAAAGTATCCTTTAGGCTCCTTGCCCTCGTAACTGGGAGGAAGGAAGAGGTATTTGCCACCCTTGCCCTTGTCGGGTCCGGTCGCACCGAAGTCGGTGAGGTATTTGAAGTAGGCGTCGTTAGCGTTGCCATACATGCCGGGGGGAATCTCAACCACCGTAGGCCCATCAACCTTCAAATCGATTGAGGCAAAAGCGTAAACGGTGACGTCATTGCCGGTCAGGTAGTTCTCACTCGGTTTCATGAAATCGGCCATTACTCCCACGTCCGAAGAGGTCTTGAAGCCGAAGTCCCGAATCTGCGACTTGACGATGGCATAGAGTGAAAGTGCCGGAAAGAAGTCCATATAGGCTTGGGTCGCGCGCTGCAAATCCAGCTCATCGTAGATCTTCTGCACTGAGGCATCCGTTGGAAAAGCTCCACCGGTAAACTTCAGCGTACCGAAGTTGGTTTTGATTTTAGCGGGGGCTGGTTTGAAATCCTTCGAGGTCTCTTTCCGGCCGGTCATTTCAAAGATGCTCTTGGTGTCCCGCCTGGTGATGCTCTTCGGAATGGCCGTGGTCATCTTCATTTTAGGCGGCCCAGTTTCCTCACAGCCGGCAATCATACTGATAAACACCACCAGTGCTAGTAGTCTGTCACATCTAAATTACTGGGTATAGTTTTTTCAATTTTACACGAGCGTCTGCAGTGGCAAATTGCCAATCAACAGTGGCATCCGCTTCATTACGTTGCCGCTCCCAAGCTGAAACT
>Ga0315543_1002167_pt1 | contig 19551 bp, 19 predicted proteins | sample SalMarSW160210MG_2_FD_203098 | JGI IMG/M metagenome (GOLD analysis project Ga0315543, IMG submission 203098) | Salt marsh sediment microbial communities from the Plum Island Ecosystem LTER, Massachusetts, United States - Salt Marsh Sediment SW1601-210 ...
GGGCCTTGTTCGCGATCATCCGGCCCAGAGGATTGTTGGTGAGGCGAGTGACGTAGGCCACTCCAAGCCCTAGTCGTTGCGCAGCGACGGCCACGTTTAACTCCGAGCCTCCGACATTCACATCGAGCAGGCTCGTCTGTTCCAGTCGCCTGAAATTCAGTGGTGAGAGCCGGATCATCGTCTCACCGAAGGTTACTAAGTCATAATTTTCTACCACGTTTACTCCTTCCTCTATGTCTGTCTCAACGCACAGCAGCAAGCGCTTTGTCTAAAACCGAGAGCACCATCTCCACCGCTTCTGTAGTGGCTCCAGGACCCATGTGCCCAATCCGGAATACCTTCCCTTTGAGCTCTCCCAGGCTTCCAGCGAGCAAGAGTCCGTGCTGGTCCCGAACGCAGGCGAGGAGTTTCTCCACCTTGCCTTCCGGTCCTACTACCGAAGTTACCCCATGGGCGGCAAACTCATCGGGCACATAGGGCTCAAGGCCAAGGTTTCGCAACCCTTGGCGAAGCTGTGCCGTCGTCTCGCGGTGGCGTTGAAACCGGTTCTCAAGCCCTTCACTCAGTATGCGTTCCACTCCTACACGAAGAGCGCGCACGTTGTTCACTGCGTGGGTGACAGGATGAGGGTGCCAATTGCCCCACTTTTTCTCGTACTCTTTCCAAACCTTGAGGTTCAGATACCAGCCAGGACTCTCTACCTGGTTGATCCATTTCCAGGCCGCTTTCCCCACTACTACCAGCCCTAAGCCCGGAGGAGACTCAAGCCCCTTTTGGGAGGCCGACACGCAGAGGTCAATCCCCCAAGCATCCATCTTGAGAGGTTCGATGGCTAGGGAGGAGATGGCATCTACGATAAACAGAGCTCCATAATGTTGACACAGCTTGCTCAGTTCTCGGATTGGGTTGAGCACGCCGGTGGATGTCTCACAATGCACAGCCGCGACGACTTCGAAATGTTCCTTCTGGAGAAATCCTTCGATCACCTCAAGATCTATCGGTTGGCCAGTTGGGAACTTGATTGCGCGAACGTTGGAGGTGTAGGTCCGAGCGATCTCTTCAAGACGTTCGCCGAAGAAGCCGTTTCGGGGGATTAGCACCTTGCCATCAGGGAAGAGGGTGGAACCGAGTGTCATATCCAATCCCGCGCTCCCCGATCCGGGGAACAGGAAGATGTCCCCTTCTGTTCGGAAGACCTTCCGCAGGTGCCCCAGAGTCTCCTTGTAGAAGGCGGTCCACTCCTCACCATAATGGGCCACCAACGGCTCAGCCATAGGTGCCAACACCTCTGGGGCGAGCTCGATCGGCCCAGGGATCATCAGGCGCAGTTTTTCCATTCTGAGTCCTCGTTAGCCACATAACTCTGAAGTTTTGAGGAATAGTCCATCAGCTCATCTCCTTTTTCGCTTTTTGAACCGTTTCTACGAGCTGGCGGGCGCGTTCAGTGAGGACTTCATAGTGTCCTGTAGCCACCGCCTTCTTGTCCACTAGCCATCCACCGGCACAGACCATTGCGGCTCCGGCGTGGATGAACTCACCAGCGTTGTCAGCGGTAATTCCACCGGTGGGGACTAGTGGAATTTGTGGGAGCGGTCCACGTACTGCCTTGAGGTATCCTGGCCCCAGGACGCTTGCCGGAAACACCTTCACCATGTCCGCCCCGGCCTCCCAGGCAGTCAAGATCTCAGTAGGACTCATTGCCCCTGGGATGACGACTTTGCCGTAGCGGTGAGCCATCTCGATCACGTCTAACTCCACGGTGGGAGTGACAAGGAACTCTGATCCGGCTAGGATTGCCTGCCGAGCTGTAGCCGCGTCGAGAACAGTCCCCGCTCCCATAAGGACTCCGGTTAATTTTTCGGATGCCGCCTCGATTGCCCGCAGTGCACCCGGTGTGGTCATCGTGATCTCAACACAGTCGAGCCCACCGTCCTGCAGGGCTTTGGTGATTCTCAACAGACCCTCTGCATCCTGTACCCGGATGATCCCGAGCACTCCCCATTCCATTAATTTTCTAACTGTTGTCGATTTGTTCACAGTATCCTCCTAAATTCCATAAGAAAGCTTGCCTTAGACTAAATGCCATGCTTTTCGATAAGGCTTATCTTTTTACGTTACCATATGCATTCATAAACTCCGATTTCTCTGCTTTAATAGTTGCCATAGCAGGTAGGGACTGTGCTACAGGATCGATGTCCTTTAACCCATGTCCTGTGAGAACACAAACGACGTGTTCCCCTTTTCGGATTACGCCACGCTCAAGGGCTTCAGGTATCGCAGCAAATCCTACAGCCGCCGCGGGTTCCACAAGGATCGTCTCGTCTAATGCTAAGGACTGGCACGCAGACAAGATTGTGTCATCGTCTACTGCGATTAGAGTTCCTTTACTTGTCCGAATGGCATGGAGAGTCAGTGTGCCTGTAGCACCTGGATCATCTAGAGTGAGCGCAGCGGCAACGGTGTGTGGTGCCTCGGCCAATGGTGGAACCTGCTCAAGCCCTGCCTCAAATGCTTTAACGATCGGACAGCTCCCGGTTGGTTGAACTCCGATCAAGCGTGGAACATGCGAGATCATTCCCGCCCGATGTAATTCATCAAATCCCTTCCATATGCCTGAGATAAGGGTGCCAGAGCCTACCGGGACGATGGCCGCATCTATATTGGCTAGTGCCTCGACAAGTTCATAAGCCAAGGTCTTGTACCCGTCTAGGATGAGCGGATTCCCCGCAGCAACGGTATTCATGAGGGGCCAACCCTTCTCCTTGGCTACCGTTTCAGCCAAGGTCAGGACATCCGCCTCACGTTCTGCTTGTACAGCAAAGACCGTAGCCCCATAGGAGCGGGTCATGAATGCCTTCGCCCGTGTCCCACCTTGGTACATAAGTACCACAGCGTGCACGCCAGCAAGGGCCGAGTATAGGGCAACAGAACTGGCGGCGTTCCCGCTGGACATCATGATTACAGTTTCAGCGGAAGGATCAAGTGCGCTTGCCATCACAACTACACCACGATCCTTAAACGAACCCGACGGGTTCGCCCCCTCATCCTTAAAAAACAGATCAATCCCCAAAGTGTCACCTAACTTCCTGCTCGCCAAAAGTGGGGTATTGCCTTCTCCCCTTGATAGCCTCCGTGGCAACGGCGGCAGCATAGGAAGGAACCGCCAAACGCCCATCTCCTCAGTATGAAACTGAATGGCCCCAGCTTCCTTAGAGAGTTGGTAGTCGGACAGAAGCAATCCCCTGTCTTTTCTGCAATACGAAGCTCCTAAGGGGTGGAGAGCACCACATTTATAACAGCGTAGGCCGAGAAATAGGCTGTGAGCATTGATGTTTCTTACCATTGCGAACTCACCCCCTTATATAAGCAATTAGTTATAGACTGTAAGCCAACCAAGGAGCTCGGACCTTCAAAATGCATCCCGCACTCGCCTGGGCGATCACCAAAGGATCTACAGGAATCAACGAGTTAGGATGATCCCTCTTCTTAACTAGGCACCCACCCTTTGAGAGTCTTTACCAACCGATCTGCCTCGTTAGGCCACCTTGGGGAGCGCTCTCGAATCGCTTCTTTTTCCTTTTCAGACAGTCCTGCGATCCTTCGGATCGCCTGTACAACGATATCAACCTGTTCCTTGGCGGTTATGTTGCACGGATCTAACTCGAAAAATCCGTGGTCGATTGCCTCATGATCCCGTACGGCAATGGGCGGATCGTTGGCTGCTAGCTCCGCGACGATCTCAAACGCTGTTAACCCCAAGGTATCTTGGTCCACTACTACTTTAACCCGCTTGATCGGATTTCCTGTAGGATCAGGTTCCATTGATACCATTAGACCTGTTACGTCCTTTAACCCTTCTACAAACTGGGCCGCGATTCGCTTTTCCTCCCTTTGCAGGGCCTTGTGATCCAGACGCTTCCACCGTTCCAAAGCGGCCATCCCTCCGACGATCGATTCTTTACCCACTTTCATCGCTCGACCTATGCCGTGGTACTGATGGAATAAACAGGCCTCTACTAGATCCTTACGACCCGCGATAATTCCCGATGTCGGTCCTGCTAGGAACTTATGTCCACTGAAGCAAACTAAATCCACTTCCCAGCTTAAGAAACTGGACATGTTACTTTCCGAAGCTGCATCTACAATCACTGGGACCTCATGGGCATGAGCAACCCGGCAGAACTCTTCCAAAGCAATGAGTCCATGTTGGACAGTATGGTGAGACACCACATAAAGTGCTGCAGCGGTGTTCTCTGTGATTGCTTCTTCCAACTGGTATACCCCCGCTCTGGTAGCATCACCGATTTCCTTCACCTTGGCACCGGACAGTCGCACCATCTGGAGTACTGATCCGCCAAACCATACCGCGTGCCCGCGCTGGATGATCACCTCGTTTTTGAGCCCAGATGTATCTGGCAGCTGCTCTACCTTGGCCATATTCGCCCCCGTTATACATGCTGCTACCCCCACGGTAATCCCCGCTGCTGTACAAGCCGTTATACAACCCGCCTCAGCACCAATTACCCTTTGAATAACCCGGCAGGCTTGCTGCTGCAATTCCACCATGTCCACAAACCGAGGTAGGACATCTGCTACTGCCTCGATGATCTCAGCGGGAACCGACGACGCACCTAAAGTTGTCATCGTTCCAGCGACATTGATAATTTCGTTGAATTGGTAACTTCTGGTTGCGCTCATCGCGATCTTTCGTCTCTAGCCGTCAGCGGACGATCAAAAATTAGATGCTCTTTGAGTTCTTCGAGCCCTAGATCATTTGCATAGGCAAATAATGCTGGGGTTCCACCGGTATGCAGGAATAAAACGACATCGTTCTCTTTCAAGACGCCCTTTCGTATATGGTCCCGCAGACCTGCCATCGCCTTACTAGTGTACACCGGATCGAGAAAGATCCCCTCCGTCCTTGCCATTAGCTTGATCATCTCGATTGCCTCAGGGGTCACAACCCCGTAACCCTCTCCCACGTAGTCTTCTGTATTAGAAACATCGTTCTCGTCCACGCGACAAGAAAGGCCAATCTTCTTAGCGGCCTGATTTGCGTAGCGAGCGACCAAATTAGCAACACCATGACACCAGTTCGCGGGAGCGATTCCCAAAATACGGATCTTGCTGTCCAATGCTGCTTTTCCTAACTCGAGCCCCGCCTGAGTGCTGTCGTAAGAAGCACAGTATAAATGAGTCGGCTGAATTCCCAGTTCATGGCACTGCTCAATAATTTCACAGAAGCAGTTCGTATAGGCGATCACATCAGGCGAAAGGTCCTCGGCATTTGCCATCCGAACTACGAGTGGATGTCTCCCTTTCCTTCTCAACTCTTCCGCCAGATCGTACATTGCTTTACGCTGCTCCTCCGGTGCAGCATTAATTATGTGAATGGAAGCACCAGCCAGCAGATCCAAAAGGAGATTTCCCTGGATAGCATCATCCTTCTTTCCCCGGATTCTTCTTAGAACAAGGTGAACTTCGAAACCTGAGGCATTGCAAGCAGCCACAAGTTGGCGCGAGTAGTTTGATTGAACGCCGGCTCCACCAATGATGGTGTCCGCACCTTCTTCTCTGGCTTGAGCAAGTAGGAACTCGAACATCCTGGTCTTATTGCCGCCAAATGCTAGTGCTGTCAGGTCGTCACGTTTGATGAAAATTCGAGGCCCACCCAGCGCTTTAGAGAATCGCGGCACTTCGTGAAACGGTGTGGGAAGAACTGCAAGCTCAATCCGCGGGATAGCAGATATTTTCTCCTTTAATTCCTTCAGTGTGACTGTAGCGGGTATGATCATCTCTATACCTTAAGATCGAGTTCTGATAATCATCTCGATCTCCACAGGGATGTTCCCAGGCAGGTTTGACGTGCCCAATGCAGCACGAGCATGACGCCCTCGCTCACCAAACACCTGGACCAGAAGCTCCGAAGCGCCATTTACCACTTTCGGCTGCTCATGAAAGTGCAGTGCAGAGTTTACAAAACCTCTCACCTGAACGACTTCTTCAACGTGCTCTAGGGAGCCCACTAAGGCTTTAACCGCAGCTAGGCCATTCAAGGTGCAGATTTGAGCCGCCTCATATCCCTCCTCGCGGGTTACCTCTGCTCCCACTTGGCCGACATAGACTGGCTTTCCATCACGGATTGGCCCCTGTCCAGAAACATACACAAGGTCTCCTACGTGCTTGGCCGGTACGTACTCCGCTACCGGTTTCGGTACCACTGGAAGTTTAAAGCCCAGCTCCTCCAGTCTCTGCTCTACTGTTTCATCCATCATCATTACACGGACACCTCCTGCAAATTTTCGTCGTCTTCATTCCAAGGTTATTCTCCCCTTAAACCGTTCATCTTGTATCTCTCTGCTATAAGAATAGATAGCGGCACATAGATACCTTTCGACGCATGAGACCGCCAGCCTCTTTATCCAGAACCACTGTTAGCATTGGATGCAACTGCAGAATGGAAGCTGGAACTTTTCTCGTCACAGGCCTCTCTAATGTTGCAATAACAACTTTGGCTTTTTCTTTTCCACATGCTAAGAGTAGGACCTTTCTTGCCCCCATTATTGTTTTAATTCCCATCGTTATTGCTTGATTAGGTACGAGATCTAGAGCTTCAAAGTGCCTTTCTTCTCTTTGCCTGGTCTCTTGTGAAAGCTTGACTAGCCTCGTTGTTGTATTCCAGTCTGAACCTGGCTCATTGAAGCCAATATGGCCGTTCAATCCCAACCCCAGCACTTGGAGATCTACACCACCATGTCGGCAGATTTCTTCCTCATATCTTTGACATGTCCCTATTGCGTCTCCGGTACTTCCGTCGGGGATATGAATGTTCTCCGCTTGAATGTTCACGTGGTCAAAGAGGTGTTTTCGCATATATTGGTAATAACTATATTCTTTCTCGGGTGATATGCCGTAATACTCGTCTACATTAAAGGTCACAACGTTGCGAAAATCGACAAGACCTTGCTCATACAATCGCACCAATTCTTCATACGTCCCAATTTGGGTATTCCCCGCAGGTAGGCCAAGGACCGATCGCTTATTAGTCAATATCTGGCAAGCCACCATACGGGCAGCCTCTCGACTCATTTCCTTATAGTCGTCCTTGACAATTACCGTCTGCATACGTCAACAACCGCCTTCAATGATCACCTGATGAATGCCGGGAAAACTTACGTTACAGGCCTTAAGGAAGGACAAGCATCTCGCCTCTCTTTATTATGGCTATATTGCCCCTTTCTTGAGGTAATAGAGGCTCGGGATTGACGTAGGTTTTCGTCCAGAGATCCCAGTGGATCGGAACAACAAGGGTAGGAGAGACGATTCTCGCTGCTTCCACCAGTTCCTCTATCGAGAAGTAATATCGCTCTCCTACTGGATTTGCTCCCACGGCGATGAACATAGCGTCAATGTCATGCCCTTGTGCCAAGCTTCTGAGGAGTTCTTCATCAAAGAGTGAATCCCCCAAGAACAAAACGCGCGCCGTAGCGGTTTGAACCAAGTACCCTACGGCTCCATGCGACAGCGGATCCCGGGTCTGCACAGCCGTGATGCGCAGGTCTTCCACCTGTAACTCTTTCCCTGGCTTTACTAACTTGATATGCTGCTGAGGCAGATCGCTGAAGATACCGCTTGCCTCGAGTCGCTCTACCGAGGGGCCAGGAGCAAGAAGATCGAGGGAATGCTTCGAGCAAAGGCCTTTGATCGTTACCGGATCGCAATGGTCTTCATGTTCGTGGGTAATCAGGATCATGTCACACGTTCGTACCGTATTAGGGTCAAGCACAGGAGGAAACCGCCGCACCCATTCGGAATCAGACCAATCCGAGAAAAATGGATCGACAAACCCAAACATGCCGGTTGACTTGAATGCCAGCGAACCTCCACCAAGTACCCAGAGGACGAGCTGGCCCGAACTGACCCTGGTCTTCTCCATCTGCTGTACCAACTTCATGGTCATTTAGAACACCACAACGCCTTTGATGTAGCCATCGCGTCTCTCTTTTATCAGACCACTGGCGAACGCTTTCGGAAGATCATCCAAGGTAAAGGTATGGGTAATCAATGGTGCTACATCAATTATTCCCATAGAAAGCAACTCGATCGCAACTGGATAGCCATCGGTATTGTTACACACCCCCAGCACAGAGAACTCGTTTAAAACGACCCGTTGCATATCCACCGAGACCGGCCCACCGTGATATACTCCATACGCCAAGAATACTCCACCTTTGCGCAATACTTGAAAGCCGTCTGTCAATGCTTGCTGTGAGCCAGCTGCCTCAATCACAATGTCCACCCCTCTGCCTCGCGTATACCCCAGGATGAGGTCTACTGCACTTTCGGCATGAATATTAATCGTGACATCAGCGCCGTACTGGGGGCCCAAACGCAGTCGCTCCTCGCGTGTGCCGATAAGGTAGACCTTGGATGCGCCACGCAGCTTTGCCAATCGACAGAAGAACAATCCTGCAGGACCTGGACCGAACACAGCAACGCTCGATCGCAAGGGGACATCAATTCTCCCTGTCTCATGAACCGGGCCAGCCAATGTGTCAACCAACGCCGCTACTGTCCATGATAAGTCGTCCGGAAGGAGATGACAGTTCTGTTCAGGAGCAACGAAGAATTCTGCATACTCCCCTTGGGCATCGATCATCCCAATAGTCGCTCCATCATCGCATAGAATGTATTCTCCACGTTTACAGTACTCACATCGCCCGCAATACAGAACTGGCGATACAGTAACATGATCCCCTTCTTTCACGGTTGTAACCTTCTCCCCGACAGCGCGGACGATTCCACCACCCTCGTGTCCAATAATCAAAGGAGGATTAATCTTGGGAAACTTTCCCTCGTAGATTCCAAGATCGCTTCCACATATACCTACTGCTTTGGTTTCTAGGAGAACCTGATGAGGCGATGGTTCAGGTTTTGCTGCGTCGGTGATAAGCGCCAGAACTTTCGGTTCCTTGTACACAACAGCTTTCATAAGACCTCCTATAACCAATGCATCCCCGGCTTGCCTCAGGGCGCTTGCCTTGGTCTCGCGACTACCACTTCTGGTAATGGGTGGAATTCATCGACTACATCCGAGCTCTCCGCAATCAGGATTTCGCCTTTGTTGCCTAGGCAAATCACGTTATGCCAGGTTCCACAATTCAATACTACTGGTCTATCCAAAGCGAACGCACAAAGAGCGCCTGGATCTGTTGGATCGCTTGACACGATAAGAGCGGCAGAGCCCTGAAGCGGGACGAATACCTCAGATGTATTCGGGTGTCGTTCCAAAGACCTGATAGTGGAGCCTTCAACGTTTAAGTACCCGATTTGCCAACCCTTAGATGTTTCTTTAAGCAGGACGTAAAAATCGAAGAAATTAGCCTCGGAAACTTCAGGCTTGTCATCGGATCGCGGTTTCAACACCTGTCCATATGGGGCGAACGCTTTCGCGCTCAACTCAAGCACAGATAAGATCATGATTCACTCACTGCCCCTCTATAACTGACCTCAAGTAGTTCCTGAAATCCAAACACGTCTGTGTAACAGAATAGGGCAGGAACCCCACCGGTGTGCAGATAAATGACAGTATCGCTCTTTCCTAGCTTTCTCGTTTCGATATGGTCGATAAGTCCAGCTAACCCCTTTCCAACATAAACAGGGTCGGCCAGGATCCCTTCTGTCTCGGCGAGTAGCTTAATCGCACGGATACACTCGGGTGTCGGCTCAGCGTAACCCGGGCCTACATAGCTTCCATCGTTTGTAACATCACTCGGTGCAACGTAGCACTCGATAGCCAGCCGCTTAGCTGCAGCATTCGCAATCGATGAAATGCGCGCTGGGATATCCGGAACCCAATCCACCATGTTGATCCCAACAACTTGGTACTCTGTCTCTGCATACTTAGAAAATAATCTGAGACCAGCTTGCGTAGCTCCTTCGGAAGCCACATATAGGTGGGTTGGCTCAATGGCAAGTGCTTCGATCTGATCCAGCAACTCCAGCGAGCAGGCCACGTACGACACCGCACTGAGATCCTCATCGGTATACCCTGTTTCGTAGGGGTTTCTTCCCTCGGCTCGTAGACGGTTGATCTCATTGTGAATAAGGGTTGCTTGCTCCTCCGGAGTTACGTCTACGATCGTCACATGAGTTCCTGCAAGGAGGTCAATCAGCAAATTCCCTTGAACGTTGACCTCTTCATCGCGGCGAGTTTTGCGAAGAATGAGCTTTACGTCCATTCCGAGTTTTCGAGCAGCAACAACGATCTGCCGCGCATGATTTGATTGAATCCCGAAGCCGGATATAATTACATCAGCTTTCTGTTTCACCGCTGGCGCCAGCCTGAACTCCAACATACGGGTCTTATTCCCGCCGAAAGCCACTCCTCCTGTAAGATCGTCGCGTTTCATATAGATCTTGGGACCACGTAGAGCGGCAGAGAAATTGTGCAGTTCCACCAAAGGTGTTGGAAGGTTCGCCAACTTCACTCGATCAAACTGGGCGATCTTCTCTCTCAGAATCTGAACCCGTGCATGATTAATTCTTCGCATTAGCACCCCGCTTAATAAGCCCAATGAACTCGCGCATGTTTAACTGGGCTAGTTTCTCGTCTGTTGGGCCATAGTCGTCCCAGTCTCGGAGCATGTAGTATTCATCGATCGCACCTTGGAGAACATCATCTGGAATGGACTCGTGTGCGCTGTTGCCCCGAGGGAGTGGCTTCTTCAGTCGCGCTGGTAGATCATCGTCCTTTCGAGTATACCCTGCCTGTGCTGCAGCCAATTTAAGCATGTTGAAGTTTCGTTCACCAATGAGCAGCATCTCTACTACCCCAACTTCCAATCCTGTTACTGCATAGATGGCTTCGCGTAAGCGTGGATAGGGGTTGTAACCTAGGCACATTGCTGCATCAAAACCCACATAATCACAGGCAATCGCAGAGTTGGCAAAGGAAGCTAAATCCTGATATATCTTGCAAAAGCGTGGCTTTTTATTCCATGACATGCGATCTATAGGACCGTAGACCCCAATCTCAGGAGTGCCGTATTTCCCTAGTCCCTCTGCTCCGTCGTCATGTAGTGCTTCCATATGTTGGGCACCACGTGGGGTCGTTGCATAGCTTAAGCCAAGGGCTTTCTTTCCCCGCGGATCATGCATGGGGAGTTCCTGGCCCTTGATATGCATTGCGAAGTCCGCCCCAATTTCTGCTGCGACTTTGTCAATCCCATCAGCAAGTGCGTCTCCCAATCCCCTTCGAAGGGCAATGTCCTCAACCAAGCTAACGACGGCCTCTGGGTCTCCCCACTCAATCTTCTCCGAGATGAGCCCTTTCTCACTCGCCTCCATTGCAAAAGCGATAGCTACACCCGCACTGATGGTGTCCAACCCATACTGATTGCAGAGTTGATTGGCAAGACTGATTGATAGCAGATCAGCGTTCAGGCAATTCGATCCAAGCGCGGCCAGCGTTTCGTATTCCGGGCCACCGTATTTTTCCTCAATCGCCCTTCCTTGAAACTCTCCTTTAACGACACGCTTACAACGGATTGGGCAACCGGTGCAATTATCACGCCTTACTAGAATCTCCTTGAAGCAGGAGCCTGCACCATCGATCTTTTCAGCTTTGCCGAATACTCCCTCTTGGAAGTTCTTGGTTGGAAGGATTCCTTCCTCGTTAAGTGCCATGACCGCAGCCGAAGATCCCCATTCGCCAAATTCCTGAATCCCGGGATTCGCCATCAGTTCCTGCGAAATCTTGCTGCGTACCTCCTGTAACATCTCAGCATCGTAGAAAGACTTGTCTCGCCCGCCTTTTACTGCGATTGCCTTCAAATTCTTGCTACCCATAACGGCTCCAAAGCCGGGACGCCCAGCCGCTCTGGTAACATCGTTCATCACGCAGGCAAACTTGACAAGTTTCTCCCCAGCAGGCCCTATACACAGTATGCGGGCCCCCTCGTATTTTTGCTTCAGAAACTGATCGGTTTCTCCTACATCTGCACCCCAGAGAGAGCCCGCATCATGGATTTCTACCTTTCCCTCCAATAGAGACAGATACACTGGGTTAGATGCTTCCCCCCTAATGATGATCCCGTCGTACCCAGATGTGGCAAGTTCATGAGCCCAAAACCCTCCGGCATAACTGTCACTTAGGCTTCCGGTTTTTGGGGATTTAGTGATTATGGCGTGCCGGCCCGCTCCTGCAATCCTGGTCCCTTGTAGAGGGCCGGTAGCAAAAACCAGTATATTCTCAGGGCCTAGCGGATCTTCATCCCCGTTCAGTTCCTCTAGCAGAATCCTAAGACCAATGCCTCTACCTCCTAGGTATTTTCGGTACCACTCATCCGTAATTTCGTAGTCTCTAACGGTTCCCTTGCTCAGATTGACATCCACATACCGGCCAAAAACACCTTTCATTAGAAGATCCTCCTTTTCTTAACCTTTCACTGCGCCAAGAGTCAGCCCCTTGACAAGCGCGCGCTGTACGGTAAATGCAAGAATGATCACAGGAACCATCGTTGTAACACTGACAGCGATCGCTTGCCCCCATTTAGCACCAAAAAGCGTTATTAGGGTAGGAATGGCAACAGGAAGGGTCTTGGTACTTTCACTAGACAAAATGAACGCGTATACGAATTCGTCCCAAGACATAATAATGCAAAAGATGCTCGTCGCAGCTAATCCGGGCGCTGCAAGTGGGACAGCAATGCGAAAGAAAGCCCTAAAAGGCGAGCAACCATCGACCAGGGCAGCTTCATCGAGCTCTTTGGGTATTTGGCCGAAGAAGTCTTTCATCAATAGGAGGACGAAGGCAATATTGTAGAGAACATGTGCCAATATGATTCCTAAGTGTGTTCCAAACAGACCGAGGATCTGGAAGTACTTATAGAGAGGGACTGCCACGGCAAGCTCGGGGACAATTCGAGTCGAAAGCGTAAGGAATAGGATGATGGTTGCCAAACGGCTTTTCCTTCTTGACAGAGCATAAGCGGAGGGAACGCCGAGCACAAGCGCTATTGCTGTCGAACCGAGTGCGATGATCAGACTATTGCTCATGTTTTGAAGGAACTTCCCTTCTACGAAAGTGAAGCGGTAGTTGTCGAGCGTGGGAGTGAAGAAAATCTTCGGGGGCATGGCGAATCGGTCGATCTTGTGTTTGAAGGAATCGATAAAGAGCCATGTGAGCGGAAGAAGAATCCCCAGAACCACCATAGTGACGGTGCCGTAAACCACGATCCGGCTAAGGAGATACCTCATGCGAGTGCGTCTATTGGTATTCATCGTGCCTCTCTCCCTCCCCCGATTGTGTTGTAGAAGATATAGACAACTGGAAGCATGATAGTTACCATGATCACACCGATGGCTGATGCGTGCCCCACATTCCACGACCGAAAGGCAGTCTTGTAGATGAAGAAGTTGAGAAGTTCGGTGGCCGTACCTGGGCCACCGCCGGTCATAACCAGGATTTCATCGAAGATTTTGAACAAATCGATTCCCCTGATGATGATACCGGCGACGATGACCGGCATTAGCATGGGCAACGTTAGATACCGGAAGGCCTGCCAAAAAGAAGCGCCATCAACCTTTGCTGCATCATAGGGATCTTGTGGAAGGGATATGAGCCCTGAGTAGAAGATTAGTGTTAGCAAAGGGGTCCAATGCCAGATCTCCACAGTGGCGAGGACGGTATAGGCAAGGATTGGAACCGAGAGGAGCATTGGCCTTGTTCCGAAAACCAACTCGATCACAGACGGAACGATACCGAATGAATTGTTGAACACAAATCGGCCCAGCAGACCGACGACAATGGGAGCTGCCATGGTCGGGATGAGGAGTATGCTTAGCAGAGGGCGAGAGTGTTTAATGTCTTTGAGTACGTGAGCAAGGACTATTCCCAGAACCATTTCAGCAGTGAGTGCAATCATGACGAAGGTGACAAGACGCCCGACGCTTTGCCAGAATGCGCTGTTATGTAGAACTTTGCTGTAGTTCTGTACCCCGACGTAAGCGCCGAGATTGCTCGGTCGTGCGTAGTTATAGTTGCGAAAGCTATCGTTTAGCATGAGGACAAGCGGGGTTACGAACATGAAGAGCATGAATAGAAGCAGTGGAAGGTGCGGCAAAGCAGCTTTGTGTAGCAAAAGCTTCCGATTCCACAGTCTTCTCATGTAAAAGACTTTTCTTTTATTGTTGCACAGAGTGATTTCTTTTAGAGGAGGCAGCGGAAGGCCTGACAAGGCCTTCCGCTGCACATTAATCCTGTTACTCCAGGATCTCCATGTACCTAGAATAGAGCCAATCCAGCGCCTCTTGCGGAGAGAGCTCGCCAATCAGGCATCTGGACAAAGCGATCCTCATCTCCTCTTCCATTTCGCCCCATTCTGGAATTCTTGGGCGATAATGGGTGCATTTGAGCGCGTCACCAGTGGCTGCCACAGGTGCAATATTAGCCACTTCTGGCAGAACAGAATAAGTGCTCTCTCTGAGCGGTATTACCGCTAGGTCCGCTGTCAAAAAGGGCTCTGTAATTGGAGAGATTATCCACTGAGAAAGTAGGTAAGCAGCTTCGGGATGCTTTGAGTACTTAGGGACAGATTGTGTCCATCCGCCCCAATGTGAGACGCATGGCAATCCCTGCGTCGTCTGATCAACCTCCATGGGGACTGCACCGTAACCCATCTTGCCGACGACCATGGACTTCGTCGGGTCTTCCAGCCCGAAACCCTGATCATTCCACTCCACACACAGTCCGACGACCAGCTCTTGCTGGAAGGCGGTTGTGGGGCCTTCATAGTCATATTCGAGTGTTCCCGGCGGAGAGAATTCCAAGAGCGATTTATAGAACTCAAGAGCAGCGACGCTCCCTGGTGAGTTGATGATGAGATTCTCCTTGCTAGGAATGCCACCTTTGAATACTCCGCCACCAAATGCCCATGCATATACCAACCATTCACAAGTAAGAGCGTCGCTTCGTTTGCCCTGTACAGCGGTTCCGTAGACATTGCGTTTAAGCACTTCTCCAGCAAGGGTTTTGCCCTTTTTGCGGGTGAAGAACTTAGCAATGTCTTTGAACTGCTCCCACGTCTCTGGCGGCGCGAGTTCATACCCGTACTCCGCAAGAAAGTTCGCTTTCTCGGTGGGATCTTCAAAGAGATCCTTTCTGTACCACAAGTACATCGAGCATGCAACTGACGGGAAACCGTAGCAGACGTCATCATACCACGATGAAGCCTGCCAAGTAGCCCAAGTAATATCGTCTCTATTGAGAATGGGGGACCGGAGCGTATCGTTTTCCATAAAAACCTTGGTGGGCACAAGAAAGTCGTTTTCCGCAAACCAACCAAGATGTTGGTAGGCAATCTCGACTAGATCGTAGTTGCCCGCTTTGGCCACTGCATCCATTTTCACCTTCTCTGTTACTAAATCGAACTGGAAGGTATTATAATTAACTATGATCCCTGTTAACTCTGCAAACACAGGTAGGTACCTCTCTATACCTTCATTTTGAGGTCCCGCCCACGTTGCAGCAGATATAGTAGTCCCATCATAAGCCGCTTTCACTTGATCGTAGAATTCAGCGGCAGCGGTGTTTGCACGGAACTCGTCGAGCATCTGTTGTTGCCGAGGCTCAAGCGAGCCGCCGAAAATGACGCTGCCCAAAGTAACCACGGCAGTTAGTACTACCAACATCACTACACAACGCTTCGAAAAAAACATTTTACACCTCCGTTTTTAAGACGACCACTACTTCTTGCCCATCAATCTAGAAAACCACGATCGTTCTGCTTCTTGTTACCACCTCCTTGTCAGGGATTACCCTGAAAACTTGCCCCTAAGCAGCTTGAGAAAAGAACCATCGATCGTTGCTTCATTCAAAATGGTGTAATGCGGGGGGATTTGTTGGTCAACGGCAATCTGCGCGTATTCAGGCAGTCGACGAAGGGTCTCTTCGACATCTTCCCATGAAAGGCCAACCTTTGAGCAAGTCAATCTTACCCCCGCTTTCCGGATGTAGTTTTCCATTTTCTCGGGATCATTGTCCTGCAGAAGCGTAGAGACGATGATCCCCCAACATACCATCTCGCCGTGCTGGAAGTGCCCGCCGGTTACGCGCTCAAGGTTGTAGTAGAAACCATGTTCACTACCCTCTATCGGCCGGGGATTCCACCCTGATTCGTGATATAATGCTCCGAATTTCCAGTGTGACTTCATCACTGTCTCTATGCCCTTTTTGGATGCTTTCCTGATCTCATCGATATTGGCATAGACATCCTCGAGGACCTCTAGCGCTTCCTCGGCCAGCTCTTCGTCATAAGGCCATTGGTGTACCTTACCACGCTTCGTAGCAAGCTTCCAATCGTAACAACCGGTGTGGGCACAAAAAATCTCCCCTACCCCCTGTGAGTTCATCCACTGAGGAGCGTTGGCGACTAGTCCAAAGTCAACATAGACGGCTTCAGGTACAGCCCAGCCAATATACTTAACCACGCCGTCGAAACGGATCCCAGCCCGGTGAGTAAAACAAGCATTCACGCCTGTGCTGGTCTGCATCGAGAATAGCGGCAGACGCTTCTTCCAAGCAAAGAACTTGGCAACATCAATGGCACGTCCGCCACCGACGCCGATTACGCAGCTGGCAGCGGGGAGTTTTTCGACTGTTGCTGTCAAGACATCGTATTCAAGGCTTTCCACAAAATGGACATGAGCGAGATGCTCACTTAAATCATCCTTGACCAAAGGCCATATGTCCTTCATGGTTACAACGATATAGGGCCTGTGTGCAACCTCATTGAGTTCTTGGGCCAATCGCTCACCGAACACCAGATTGAAACGCCTTGCAAGCGTTCTCATCACGCCCCTCCTATAAGTTTTGTTCGTGTGTGTTTCAATAACACGCCGTATAACGCTTTGTTGCTGCTTCCGTAGGATTCGTCAGGCATCTGGATCTTCTTCTGCCCTTCGGCCTCAATCTCCGGTTTGCTGTCTTTCATTGTCATTTCGGAGTCATCCCGTCGGTACATAAGCGGATCCTCATTCAAAAGGGCCTGAAACCGTAAATGATTGTTCGAACATATCTTGGAAGAACGCGGTGGCTTCCGCTTCTGATGGAATACCTCGCTTGGCAAAAAGCTCAAGAATTCCCGTGATATTAGGGTGTGTACAATACAGATGAACCAGCTCTGGAAGGTCTTCTTCCTTGGCTTGCGGGATGTCAGAGATGCTTGTGGGAAGTCCGGTCTCTTTGGTCAGCTTAAAGACCGCGCGGATGCCGCATTCAGCTTTCTGTCTTTGCGTCCCTGAGATGCTTTCATCCATGGCAATGGCAATGCGCACCAGCAATGGAACATTCACTGGAAGATTGTATTTCATACAGTATGGCAAAGCGATTCCACATGCTTCGCCATGGTGAATTCCGTAGTAGCCACCGATGAGAGAGCCGACCGCGTGCCCCTCAACATCTCCGGCATTTCCTTCCGAGAACCCTTCCATAAGCGCAGCACAAGCCATGTTGGCCCTTGCCTCGAGATTATCCCCTTCGTAAACTGCCTGCCGTAGGTTTGTGGATATTAGTTGGATAGCTTCGAACGCCATAGCACGAGTAAGCGGAGTCGAGGTTTTGGAAAGCACCGATTCTATTGCATGGGCAAGTGCGTCTATGCCCGTTGCAGCGGTCACTCTTGGAGGTAATGTTACCGTTAATTCAGGATCCACAATTGCCACGGTTGGCCTAGCGTTGAAGAAAGCTGTTTTGATCTTCCCATGCAAGACAACTGCATCCGGGGTAACCTCTGCCCCTGTCCCGGCGGTGGTCGGAACGGCGATGAGGGGAATGCCTACGTTAGAGAACTCCTTTCCAATATAGTCCTCCAAGGGGCCTGGGTTCGTCAGCGCGTGGGAAATGGCTTTGGAAAGATCAATGGAACTCCCGCCTCCAATGCCAATAACGACATCGGGACGCTGGCTCTCCGCGAATTGTAGGCCCTTCGTGTAAGTGGAAACTGTTGGCTCGGGCTCACCTTTGTCGTACATGGTTACGATAAAGCTCTGGTCTTTGAGCGCATCTTCGATATCACTAATAAGCCCGGCCTCTACAACGCCGCGGTCGGCTATCAATAGACAATTCTCGCCTTCTGTCAGTCGGCGCGCTTCAAATCCAATGCTTTTGCTAGCACCTAAACCATATAAAACGCGCTGGACGGTTCGATACTCAGACACATGTTGTTGTAACCAACTATACACACAGGCTCCTTTTGACTTCTGCTTGCTCCCTATGCTTACCAACCGGTCTCTTTTGGGTCAACACCGACCTCCTCGAATTCCCCTCTACGGCGTGTGTCCCAATGCCCGTGTTATTCTTTTCGCTGTCATTTTGACTGCGGTGACCATCCGCTCGGATTCTGCCTCTTCGGTCGACTCACGCTTGAGTCCTGTTAAGCTGATCGCTCCCACAACATCCCCGCCATATCCTCTGATTGGAGCAGCCAAACACTTTATCCCCTCTTCATGTTCACCATTGTCGATTGCATAGCCGCGCTCAGCGGTTAGTTTGATCTCCTCCAGCAGCTTGATTGGATCGGTGATCGTGTTTGGGGTCCGCTCTTCTAGGGTGACTTCTCGAAGCAGGGACACCACTTGGTCCGTGGGAAGTCCGCTCAGGAGGGCCTTCCCCACCCCGGTGCAATAGGCAGGGGCGCGGCTGCCAATCCTGGACATTATGGGAAGGGTCCTGTGGCTTTCGATCTTGTCGATGTAGACGACGTCTTGACGATCCAACACGCACAAATGAACGGTCATCTTGGTATCAGCGCTCAGCTTGATGAGGAAGGGATGAGCGGTCTCACGCAGAGGCATCCGCCGCAGCAACTGGCTACTTAGCTCTAGAATCTTGTTCCCAAGGTAGTAGCGGCTATCGCCGTCGCTTTGAATATAGCCCATGTCAAGGAGGGAATTGATGTATCTGTAGGCGCTCGTCTTGTGGACCCCGATGCGATCCGCCAGCTCGACCACGGTCAGCCCTTCCACACTCTCGGCCAGCTCTTCGAGAAGTTTGAGCCCCTTTTCCAGGATTTTCGCATTTGCCATAGCGAAAAACGCATCCTTCATTAGCGTTTACTAAAACCACTATAGCATAAAAAGCAACTCCTGTCAAGGGCAACGTGCCCGTGAGCCAAGACATCGTTACCAGGTAGAGGAGTTGGTGAGGAGGTGGCTGAAAAAGGCGAAAGATAAAGAAGAAGACAGAGTGCGAGTCGCCTCACGGGAGAGCCCTTTATGAATCACTACAAAGCGGACCACGACAGAGCGGCTTGTGAATCAGCTTAAAGGAAGGTCCCTTCTTAAGATAGACGCGCGCTTGAGTGGAAAGGCGTTAGGCGGATTTTTCCTTTTCTTCTTCCTTTTCCGCCTCTTCCTTCAGCACTTTGCGGATTTGCTCCAGGCGCGTAGCGATGCGGGCAAAGACTGTCCCTTCCGGGAAGGTGCCGTCTGCTTTCAGGGTTCCGGCAGGGATGCCGGTCAGGATCTCAGCCCCCTCTTCCACGGTGGACA
>Ga0315543_1002168_pt1 | contig 19538 bp, 12 predicted proteins | sample SalMarSW160210MG_2_FD_203098 | JGI IMG/M metagenome (GOLD analysis project Ga0315543, IMG submission 203098) | Salt marsh sediment microbial communities from the Plum Island Ecosystem LTER, Massachusetts, United States - Salt Marsh Sediment SW1601-210 ...
GCGTAGGCCCTCTTAGCATAGAAGTAGCCAGCCTTGGGGAAGAGGTAGTAGTCCAACACGCTCCAACTGAGGCCCGGCCAGCAGTCATTCCACTGCCAGAAGAGAGTCCCGCTACAGTGAAACTTCCGTCGTCGATAGTGCTCGATACCGAATTTCAGCCCCTCGGCCTGACAAATCATGGAGAAGTCGAGGTATTCCTGCAGCGAGTTGGGCAGGCCGGTGTGGGCCAGCATCAACAAGGCCCCTTTGTCCTTGGGTTGGTCCTTGTTGCGGTAGAGCAGCTCCGGGCTGTCGAGGTGCAGGGCCGTAGCTGGCACGTTGCGTCGCAGCGTCTCCAACACCGGCGCGGCGTGCATGCCGAACTCGCTGATGAAGCGGCCCGGGTCCTCGGCGTAGTGGCGGTAGGAGATGCCCTCTGGCGAGAGGTCTCGCTTCAACTCCTCGCCAAAGCGGCGGGGGAACACAGCACCGTGCCAGACCTGCCAGTTGTGGCGATCTCCTTCCTCGGCGGAGTTGTGGTCGTTCCCGCCATAGGGGCTGGAGGGCCAGTAGAGCCGGGGGCTGTCCAGCCGCTCCACGATGGGCGGCAACAGCTCATGATAAATCCTCTTGCCCGTGAAGTCCCGCCCTGGGCGCTGCCAGTTGTACATGTCGCTTATCCAGTCGTTCTCGTTGTTGCCGCACCAGAGAGCCAGGCAGGGACGATTGCGCAGCCGTCGCACCACCGCCTCCGCCTCCCGCTCCACCTCGGACATGAAACTAGGATCGAAGTCGGGGTATAGCGCACAGGCGAACATAAAGTCCTGCCAGATCAGGATGCCCACCTCATCGCAGAGACGGTAGAAGACATTCTTCTCGTAAATGCCACCGCCCCAGACCCGCAACATGTTCATGTTGGCCTCGACAGCCAGCTCCAAGAGATCGCGGTAGCGAGCCTCGTCCACCTGAGCCACGAAGGAATCAGCCGGGATCCAGTTGGCCCCCTTGGCGAAGAGCTTCACCCCGTTGAGCACAAAGGTGAAGAACCTGGTGCCCGGCTCATCCGGGTCAGGCGATTGATCGACCTCGATGGTGCGAATGCCTACCTGCTCGCAGTGGGTGTCCAGGGTCTTCCCGCTGGCCCGCAAGGCGACCTCCAGTTCGTAGAGGGCCGACTCCCCCAGGTCGTGGGTCCACCACAGGGTGGGATCGGGGATGGTGAAAGCTACCTCCGCCCGGCCATTGGCCAGCAGGGCCTGATCGGTTAGCTGTTGTTCGCCCCGGCTCAGGGTGATCTGCGCCTCCAGGTCTGCCACATCGGCCCACCGCTCGGCCTCGACAACAACGGTCGCTTCTGCCGCTTGAGGGCTGATGGCCGTGGTCTTGAAGAAGACCCCACCCAGGCGAGCGCCCACGTAACGGCGCAGCGTCACCCCCTGCCAGACGCCCACGCTCACCAGCCGTGGTGCCCAGTCCCAGCCGAAGTTGAACTGCGCCTTACGCACCCAGGCCCGCTCGGGGTTGCGGCCCCATTGGCCTTCGATCTGCCGCTCGCCGACGCATCCCACCATCGGCTCGAAGCGCACGGCCAACGTGTTGCCCTCACCCATGCGAAGATTCTCCGTTACGTCAAAAGTGGCGGCGATGAACATGTTCCGGTGGCAGCCAATCTCAGCCCCGTTCAGGTAGACGGTGGCCAAAGTGTCCAGGCCGTCGAAGGTCAGCAGGTACCTGGCCTCGGCGTCATCCTTGCCCGAGGGCGCTTCGAACGTCGTGCGATACCACCACTCCTGGCACTCCACCCATTGGCAAGCTTCCACGTTCATGTTGTAGAAGGGCGGCAACAGCCGTTTGATCTCCACCAATGCTGTGTGCACGTCTCCAGGCACGGAAGCCGGGTGCCAACTTGTATCATTATAGTCACGCAGGTGTGCGCCTGCCGCTAACCCCTGACCCGGCATGAAATCCCGTAGTTTCCACCTTCCACCCAGATTCAGGATGATGGATTCAGACACGGCTCGTCTCCCCCTCCATTTACTTAGGCAAGCGATTCAGTCTGTGAACGAGCTCTATGCACGCTCTTGCAGTGTGATAAGGGGTCTTCCACAGGCTGCCCTTTTCGCCCCTGCATTTGCCCTCAGAGGTGATCTCTTGGCACCACTCACCGTATTCCCTATCGAACTGCCGGGCAAAAACCCATTCCTCGACGCTGACAAATGCGTCTATGAAGCTTTCGTCGCCACTTAAGGCATAGGCATTGAGAAAGCCCACCAGGGCCTCTGCCTGGACCCACCACACTTTCTGTTCTCCGGTGGCCCTACCCTCTTCGTCACCCTCGTAGAAGACTCCCCCGTTCTCCTGGTCGAGGCCGTTCCTTGCCACTCCCCTGGCAAGCGACAGGGAGATCTCATGGATAGGACTCGCGTTGCTGATCTCGCCAACATCGGCAGCCTCGGTCAAAAGCCAGGAGAGTTCTATGTCGTGTCCATAGGATGCAGGGGAAGGGAGGGGCGTCCAGTCATGTTCGAAAAACTGGAAGGCACATTCCCTCTTGGTGTCGGTGATGGTGTTCGCGCATAGGTCTATCAGCTCCTCAAGACGGTTCTTAACCGTCCCATCCTTCGAAGCCCTGTATAGATTGGTGAAAGATTCCAGGAGGTGGATATGAGTGTTCATGGTCTTTCTGTCACCACTTATCCCATAGTCCGGATGCTGGGGGATGGGACTCCACTCTTCTGAGAAGGATTCCCCATAGCCCCTCCAACGGCTGTCATGACCAAATCTGTCCATCACGCCAAATGTGTCAAGGGCAAGCCCCAGGGCCTCCTCGTTTCCAAAGGCCAGGAAGTATTCGCTCAGCCCATAGATGGCGAAACTCTGCCCGTAGAGATGCTTCTCCTTGTTGAGGGGCAAGCCCTCCGCTGAGACCAGGTAATACCAGCCGAGTCTTGCCGGGTCATAAAAGCGCTCCCGAAGAAAGCTGAACGAGCGGTCTGCCATATCGTGATACACTGGTTGCGGGTCAAGCCTGTAAGCGGCAGAGAAGGACCAGAGGAACCTAGCGTGCTGTACAAGACCTTTCGGAAGGGAGGGTGATGGGTTGCCCTTGCGGTCGAGGGCGCCATAGAAGCCGCCATGCCTGGTATCCGGGCCATGCTTTATCCAGAAAGCCATGATCCCATCCGCCAGGTGGCTGGGATATCTGTCCTGAGAATCTATCACCTTTGCGATTCTGTTGTCCAACTACCCATACTCCCTCACAGCTCTCCTTTGCCTCTCACGAGGGTTGCTCCGGCCTCAGCTCGTCCGGCAGGCTAGCCCGCACGTTGGCGTAGACAGCCTCGTTGACCTCCACTCCCAGACTCTCCAGGGCCAGAAAAACCGCCCCTACAACCGGCTCGAACTCCGGGAGCACGATGGTGGCCTGGGGAGCTATCCTGTGCACCACCTGAGTAATCGTGTCAACCAACAGCGGCCCCCTACCCTTGAATACGCTGCCCCCAAGCACCACCTCCACGTCGGTGGTTTCCAGCCCCAGTCGCTTGATGATCGCGTTGGCCGTGATTCCCACCTCGGTCCCTACCCGCACCACGAGATTCTGGGCCACCTGGTCCCCTCCATAGGCTGCCTCGAAGACGAGAGGGACCAGGGCCAGAAGGCGGCGCTGGTCAAACTGGCCGGGATAGTAGTCGAACTGGCTCTGGTAGAGCTGGGAGATCAGCTCATCCACCGAAGGCAGACCCAGGGCGGTGAGAACCATCTCCGTCAGCACGGTGGGCTGGCCCCGCCCGTCCCAGGCCCGGCAGATGAGACGGATCACCTCCTGGGCGATGTCGCCGCCCCCGCCCCAATCGCCCGACAGCGCCCCCAGGCCCGGCAGTTGGATCTCCCGCCCGTCGGGCCCGATGCCGCCCGCATTGAAGCCGGCACCGCTTATGACGGCCCCCCCCCAACTGCGCTTGAGGCCAGCTCGCAGGGCGACCATAGTATCGTTCTTGATGCGTACCCGTCGAGCGATGCCTATTCCCTCGACGGCCGGGGTCAAGAGAGCAAAATCTACGGGCAGGTCAGCTCCGGCCAGGCCGAAGAAGCCCAAGTCCACGGGAGGAGACGCGCCAGCCTGAGCCAGGGCCTCCTCGGAGGATCGTCTGATCTCCGCCAGGGCCGGCTTCAACCCGACCACCTGGTGGTTGCCCGACCCACCCTGGCCAAACCCCAGGACATGGCCATCTTCGTCGGCGACCAGAGCGAAGGTCTTAGTTGCGCCAGCATCTACGCCCAGAACGAGACTCATGTCTTCCCCGATTTCGGTACGCCTTCGGCTACTCAACCCAAGTCGAACTGTGATAAGTAAGCTCGGTTGGCCTCCTTGATGGCCGCCCAGAGCTCCTGGGCCACGGCAAAGGAGGGCACCAATGGATGGGCCAAAAGAGCTTGTAAGGCCGCTTGCTCATCCCCCTCCACTCCGGCCAGCACCGTCAGTTCCTCGTAGGCTTTGACGACCTGGGTCAGCCCCCGTATCGCCGGAGGCATGGGGGCCACAGGGATCGCTCGGGCGCCGCTCCCATTGATCACCGAGGACAGCTCTACAACACAGTCCGGAGGGAGATCGGGCAGGGCACCGTTGTTACGTGTGTTGACGATGTGTACCTCACCGTTGTCGTGATGGATAGCGTTGATGACGGCCACGGCTACGGTGGAATAGTGAGCACCACCCCGCTTCTCCAACAGCTTGGGTTTGTGTTTCAAGTTGGGGTCAGCGTAGAGCTCCAGCAGGCTGGCTTCGATCTGTTGGACGACCTCTCCCCGGGTTTTCTCCGCCCGGCGCTGCTCGGCCACCACCTGATCGTGGTTATAGTAATAGGTCAGGTAGTAACTGGGGAGCATCCTCAGCGTCTCGAGGAGCTCTGGGGAAAAGGGGAGTTCGCCTGCCCTGGCCAGGGCTATAGCGCCCTCCAGCACCTGGTCGAAGACCTCCTCACCGTCCAACCTCACGCCGCGAATCCAGCTCAGGTGGTTCAGTCCAACGTAATCCAACTGGATACGTTCAGGAGCAACACCCAACTGCTGGGCGACGCCCTGCTGGAACCCAAAGGGTGAGTTGCACAGGCCAATGGTGGGGATATCGGTGTATTTGAGCAGGGCCTCGGTGATGATGCCCGAGGGATTGGTGAAATTGATGAGGTGGGCTCCTGGCGCCACCTCGGCCATGTCGTGGGCAATGTCTAGGAGTACGGGAATGGTGCGCAGTGCCTTGGCAAAGCCACCTGGACCTGTGGTCTCCTGGCCCACCACCCCAAATTGAAGGGGAATCTTCTCATCTTGGATCCGGCAGGCCAGTCCCCCTACTCGAATCTGGGTAATGACGTAATCGGCCCCTGCGAGCGCTTCTTTCCGCTGAGTCGTAAGCTTCAGTTCGATGTCGGCCTCGGCTGCTCGCAGCATGCGCCCCGCCAGTCCGCCCACAACGCGCAATCTGTCTTCATCGATATCCATCAGAGCGATGGCGACCACGGGTAATTCATCCCGTCTCTCGATGAAACCTTCGATGAGCTCTGGGGTATAGGTGCTGCCTCCACCGATGACACAGATCTTTAGTCCACCCACTTCGCGTCTCCGCTGCAGCTCAGAGATGGCTGTCCTGTCCAGATGTTGAAAAAGGGAAAAAGCGAGTATGGAAGATACCACACTCGCCATCATTAGCGTGCCCAGGACTACTGCCCTCCGCCAGATGCCCGGCATCGAGGCGCCAGACCTTCGCATTGATCCTTCAGAGAGAATTCTCTTTGATGAAATCAATTAGCTCATCGAGTTTCGCATAAGCCAGACATGTCACCGTGTCAGCCCCGCCGTAGTAGATGGCAATCCGACCGGTGGCGGCATCGGTCAGCGCGGCGCAGGGGAAGACCACGTTGGGTACGTCGCCAACCTGCTCATAGATTTCCTTGGGGTGCAGCAGATACGGCTCGGTGCGGTAGAGCACCTTCCAGGGCTGGTGGATATCCAGCAGCGCGGCGCCCATAGAGTAGACGAAGCCATTACAGGAGGTCAGCACCCCATGGTAGAACACCAGCCAGCCCTCGGTCGTTTCAATGGGGATGGGGCCGGCGCCAATCTTGGTGCTCTGCCAGCCGCCGGCGGGTCGCATGACCAGGCGGTGCTTGCCCCAATAGGTCACATCGGGGCTTTCGGAGTAGTAGATCTCTCCAAACGGTGTGTGTCCGCGATCGCTGGGGCGGCTGAGCAGGGCGAAATTCCCATTGATTCTGCGCGGGAACAGGACACCGTTTCGGTTGAAGGGCAGGAAGGCGTTCTCCATCTGATAGAAAGTCTCGAAATCGTAGGTGTAAGCTACCCCGATGGTCGGCCAGCCCGCGAAGCTGTTGCACCAGGTGAGGTAGTAGCGATCCTCGATCCAGCAGACGCGCGGGTCGTAACCGTAGCCCCACTCCATCGGTTCGACGCCCTCGGCCGGTTGGAACTGGATGCGTTCGTTGTTGATCTCCCAATCCAGCGCGTCCTTGCTGCGCCCGGCGTGAATCTGCATGACTCGGCGTTTGTCGTCGCAGCGAAACACACCAGCAAAACCGTCTTTGAAGGGCACGACGGCGCTGTTGAATATACTGTTCGTATCCGGCACGGCATCGCGCGTGATGATTGGGTTTTTTTCTGAACGCCAGACGACTTCGTTGCAGTGGTGGGGGCGTTCTTCCCAGGGAATATTAGGTAGCGCAGGGCCTTTTGACTCTATATTCGACACGATCATTTCCCCTAGCGGTAACATGCCACAAAGTGGTCGGTATCTAATTTTGCTCTAATCATTGACCTTTGCCGTGGACCTGGGCGAGCAGTTCAGCTACCATTTCTTCGGGCGAGGCGGGCAGTGTGTTTTCCTGAAATTCAAACACGTCCAGCAAAGGCATATCCATCAAAAAGCCTAACACTTCCATCCCGATACCCTCGCTGCCCTCTCCGCCGCCGAAAATGGCCTGCATCTGGGCGTTCATCTGTTGGAAGAGCGGTCCGAAGACATGCTGACCGCGCGGATCCTCCAACCAGTCGCGCAGGGTCGACTCGCGGTCCAGAAGGCAGGGGAGTTCCAACGTGGACTGCAGCGTGACGGTCTGGGTGCAGCGGATGTCGGCGGACGAGGCGCCGATCAGCAGGTCGAACTCGCCGTCCTCGGTGATCCATTGCCGGTAAGCCGGGTGGTAATAGGCAAAGGCGCGGAAGTCGAGATGCAAGGAAACGGTCTTCGTCTCACCGGGTTTCAGTGCAACCTTGGCAAAGGCTTTGAGCTCCTTGGGTGAGCGGACCAGGCCGGACTTGTGATCGTGTACATAGACCTGGACGATTTCCTTGCCGGCGACTTCGCCGGTGTTGGTAACTTCCACCGAGACGGTCACGCCGTCCACATCCTTGAAACTCGTCGTCGAAACTTTTGGGTTGCCGTAGGCGAAGGTCGTGTAGCTCAGCCCGTAACCGAAGGGAAATTGAACAGGGATCTGACGGGCATCGTAATAGCGATAGCCGATGAACAGGCCTTCGCCGTAGCGCACCTCGCCGTTCTCGCCAGGGAAGTTGAGATGCGCGGGGGTGTCGGCCAGCCGGAGCGGGAAGGTCTCTGCGAGCTTTCCCGAGGGGTTGACCCGGCCGTAGAGCACGTCGGCGATTGCCCCTCCGCCGGCCTGTCCCATCATCCAGGCCTCGATCACAGCGGCGGCGCCGTCAATCCAGTCGCCCATTGCCACCGGGGCGCCGTTGTTGAGGATGACGACGGTCTTGGGCTGGACGGCAGTGACGGCCTTGATCAGGGCGACTTGCTGCGGGGTCAGGTCAATGTCGGACCGATCGTAGCCTTCGGATTCTTTGGATTCGGGAAGGGCGATATAGAGTAGGGCTACGTCTGCCGAGCGGGCGCTCTTGATGGCTTGTTCGACGAGCATCTGGTTGGACTCGCCGCTCGCTGAGTAGCCTTCGACGTAATTCAATTCGGCATTCCCGGCCAGCTTTTGCAGCTCCTTGAATGGGCTATCTACAAGCGTGGGGTTGATGTGCGAGCTGCCACCGCCCTGGAAGTGTGCCGTCTGGGCGGCACGCCCGATAACGGCGATGTGCTGCGGGTTTTTCAAAGGCAGGAGGCGGTCGTTCTTGAGCAGAACCATCCCCTCGGCGGCGACCCGGCGCGCCAGAGCGTGGTGGGCGTCGATGTCGAAGTTCCCACCCTTGGGGGTCTCGGCTGCCTTGAAGACGATTTCCAGGATGCGGCGCACCGCCTCGTTTAACACGCTTTCGTCCAGCTTGCCAGAGCGGACGGCTTCTACCACCGCTTTTGTACGGCGCGGCTTGGGCCCGGGCATCTCCAGGTCCAGGCCGGCTTGCAAGGATGCCACCCGGTCATGCACAGCACCCCAGTCGGAGACCACGAGGCCTTCAAAGCCCCACTCCTCCTTGAGGATTTCTGTCAGCAGCTTGTGATTCTCGGAGCAGTAGCTGCCATTGACTTTGTTATAGGCGCACATAACCGTCCAGGGTTTGGCCTTCTTGACGGCGGTCTCGAAGGCGGAGAGATAAATCTCGCGCAGGGTGCGCTCATCCAACTCGGCGCTGATGGTCATGCGCCAGAACTCCTGGTTGTTGACAGCATAATGCTTGAGAGAAGTGCCTACGCCCTTGCTCTGCACGCCCTCGATGAAGGCGGCGGCTACTTGGCCGGCGAGGTACGGGTCCTCGGAGAAATATTCGAAATTGCGTCCACCCAATGGGGAGCGCTTCATGTTCGTCCCGGGGCCGAGCACCACATCCACTTTCAGAGCGATGCACTCCTCGGCCAATGCCTGGCCCATCTCACGCAACAAGTCCACATCCCAGGTGGAGGCCGTGCAGGAGGCGGTCGGGAAGCAGGTGGCGGGCAGGCTAGCGGCGACCAAGTTGTTGACGTCCGCCGCGTGGCGCACGCCGTGCGGCCCGTCCGCAACGGTCATCTCGGGCACGCCCAGGCGTTCCACCGCCGTGGTTGTCCAGGGCGTGGCCCCAGTGCACAGGGCGGCTTGTTCTTCCAGCGTCATTTTTTCGATCAGGTTGCTAATATTCATTATGGGTCCTTTCATTCTGGTGGCCGATGGTCTGCAGGCACGAGATCAGTGCCAATATCGGCGACTGGATGTGTCACAAGTGATAATTCGACAACTGAAGGCGACTAACCTTCAACGCCGTGTGAATAAGAATCATAGACGGAGCAAAGGCGAAATGCTTTTCGTGCCCGGCTCAGAGTCCAACCGGCAGGCAGCGGGCAGGACACCTCGACCGTCCGGCCAGCAGGCAGGTTAAAGTAATTGTCACTGAAGACAACATCGGCGCCCTCTAGGGACAGCTCCACCAGGAGCGCCAACGAGCGGGAGGTCAGCTCGATCAGCAGTTGGTTCTTGTCTTTGCTCAACCTGGCGCGCAGGCCGGGATTGGCCAGCTGCAGGTGTTTGATCGGGGCAAAGCCGGCCGTCTGCCGGGCAACGAAGCGATCCCCCTGCCACAGTTCGGCGATAAAAACCAGCCTGCGGATGTTGTCATCCGAGATTCGGTCGGGAAAATCAAGCTCGCACACCTTGGTCGCAGCTTGCGGGGCAGCCTTGACAGGCGCCTGTCCCGAGGTCAGAGCCTCCCCAGCGAGCGCCTCCAACGACCAGTTCACGGTTCCTTCCCAGGGCTCGAGCAAATCATTGGATACGTAAACTCCCTGTTTGGGTGGCTTGTCTTCGATGGAAAGCATCAGCGGCGCATAGAAGCGGCGTGCAGCGTAGTGCAGCGCCTTCCAGCGTCCAAAGTAATCCAGGCTGGACCAGGAAGCCACCGGCCAGCAGTCGTTGAGCTGCCAGTACAGGATCCCTGCAACGCGATCGGGATGGCGCCGCCAGTGCTCCACGCCATAACGGATGCCCTCCGCCTGGAGTGCCATGCTCAGGTAGACCAGCGAGACAAAATCCTTGGGCAACTGGAACGTATCCAGCATCTGCCCAACCATCAGGGAGTTTCCGCTGGCATTTTTCTGGTGCATCTCCATGACGTAGGAGGTCATATTCCAGTCGGTCTCGTCCGCGTAGGTACGAATGGTCTCCAGCGGCGGGAGTGCCTGGAAACCGAACTCGCTCATGAAGCGCGGGTATTGGTCGCGGTAAGAGGTGAAGGGTTTCCGCCCGTGCCAGATATCCCAATAGTGGGCATCGCCCTGGCGTTGACCGTTTGGATTTTCAAAGGGGGTGTCAGAGGAAGGGGAGCTAGGCCAATAGGAGTGATCCGGGTCTTCAGCGCGACACCATGCGGGCAGCGTATGGTGGAAAAAACGGTCGTAGGCTGCCTTCAAATCCTGCAACTCGGGGCGGTTCCAGTTCCAGTCCACCCAGCCCCATTCCATCTCGTTGTTTCCGCACCACAGCGCCAGGCTGGCGCGGTGGCGCAGGCGGCGGACGTTTTCGACCACCTCCATCCGGATATTTTCCAGGAAAGCGGGGTCATCCAATGGGTAAATGCTGCACGAGAAGATGAACTCCTGCCACACTAGAATACCATAACGATCGCAGAGATCGTAAAAGCGCTCTTGCTCATAAAAACCGCCGCCCCAGACGCGCAGCATATTCTGGTGCGTCTCAGCCGCTGAGCGAATGAGACCTTCTAGATACTCGTCCGTAATCCGTGTAGGGAAGGAATCGGCCGGGATCCAATTGGAGCCTTTGACAAAGATCGGGACGCCGTTGACCACAAAGATAAATGATCGTCCCCATTGGTCTTGTTGCTGGCGCAATTCAATCGTGCGCAGCCCAACCTGGTACGTGTGCTGATCCAGCGACTCCACCATGGAATCATCGCTGTGTACGAGAGAGACTTTCACTTGATAGAGTGGCTGCCCACCGTAGCCATTGGGCCACCAAAGCTCAGGTCTAGGAATCGGAACTTTCACTTTGACCCCATCCCCAGCGGTCATAGCGGCTTTTTCTTCGAATGTCTCACCATCTGGTGCTGTGATGCGCACGACTGCGGTGAGCGGCGCCTCATCCCACTGTTGGACGGCGACCCGGACCTCGACCGCCACCTGGCCGCCGGCGTGGTTCTGGCGCAGATGGACTTGGGCGAGACGCGCCCCACTGTAGCTCTCCAGGCGGATATCTTTCCAGACCCCGATCGGTGGAAGTTGTGGACCCCAATCCCAGCCGAACTGGCACGGAGCCTTGCGCAGATGGGGGCCACCAGGGATCGCTTGAGCGACGCCCGGTAGAGGACGAAGGGCTTGTTTTTCCGCCATGTATTTCACTGGCGAAGAGAAGATGATGGTTAATTCGTTGACACCCTTTGCCTTTAATAAGGGTTTGACCTCCCATTGATACCGCCGGAACATGTTGTCCGTGTGACCAAGCTCATGGCCATTGAGGACGACCGTCGCCAGGGTGTCCAACCCGTCGCAAACCAGAAAAACCTTTTCTTCAGAAAGCAACTCTTCCGTGCAGGTAAAACTGGTCTGGTATACCCAATCGCGCTCGGCCACCCACTGCACGCGCCGCTCGTTATCGCCGACGAAGGGATCGGGAATGCGCTCCAGGGCCAGCAGATCGGTGTGGACGGAGCCGGGCACCTGGGCTGGAAGCCACTCGTCGGTTCCCGCTTCCCGGAATTGCCAGTTATCGTTTAGAGATTGTGTTGCATGTCGCCTGGCTGGAATGTCGGTCATAGGGTCACACAGTTGAAAGATCCCACTCTTCGTAAATTTTTGGTACATCACTGATCAGGCGTTGGGTGTAGGCTTCTTTCGGATGCAGAATCACCTCATCGGCAGATCCGTTTTCAACAAATTTGCCATGCTCCATAATGTGTACGGTGTCAGAAACATAATACGCCAGGCCGATATCGTGGGTGATGAAAATAACCGTCATCCCAATTTCTTTACGCAATTGCATCAGCATATCCAAGATGGTCGCGCGTGAACAGGCATCGATCATCGAGGTTGGTTCATCAGCCAGCAGGATCTTAGGCTTCAGTAGGAAGATACGGGCAATCATTAAACGTTGCATCTGTCCGCCGGAAAGCTCAAATGGATACTTTTTGGTTAATTCCTCGAACTTCAAGTTGACAAAGCCGCACGCCTCAGCCATCATCTCTACTTTTTTTGCATGTGGAAGTTTTCGACCGCCGCGCATGTGAATACAATCTAAAAGCACGGTATCAATGTTTCGAAATATATTGTATGAAGAGTACGGATCCTGAAAGATCGCCTGAATGTTTTTCCAATATTCCTTTTTCTTCTTTTGAGAACTGATGTCACGCTTCTTTCCCTGGAAGTAAACCTCACCCTCAGTAGGATTGATCAATCCCAAAAGCATCTTTGCTAAAGTGGTCTTTCCGCTGCCCGATTCGCCCACGATCGAGGCGACTTCGCCCTCGTAGAAATGGATATCCACATGATCGACGGCGACCGTTTTCTGGCGGCCAAACCCAAATACCTTGGTAAGCCCTGACGTGCTCAGGCATAATTTTTTTTCATCAGCCATTTTTATAAAACTCTCTCAGTTGTTCTTCCGAAAAGATACAGCGGTAAGCGCGGCCGCCTTCAATTTCACGAAGATCGATAGAATGCGTCCTGCACTCTGGCCAAACGTATTTGCAGCGCTCAGCAAAACGGCACCCAGTCGGTGGGTTTTTTAGATTAGGCGGTACTCCAGGAATGGCCGTCAGTTTGACATCCCGCTGACCTTGTTCAGGCACAATGATCGAGCCCATGAGACCTTTGGCATAAGGGTGGAGTGGATCAAACACGGCTTGTTTTGCGGTGCCCTTCTCCACGATCTGCCCTGCGTACATGACCATAATATCATCCGTCACGTTGTAAAGCAGCGGAAGTTCATGCGTGATGAAGATCAACGAGCTGATAAAACCAACTTCCATTAATTGCCGCAGCATCTTGATAACCATCTTCTGTGAAGTGACATCGAGTGCGGAGGAAGGCTCATCAGCAATCAGCACTTGTGGTAACAGTAACACAGATACCGCAATCACCGTGCGCTGTTTCATGCCGCCCGAAAGTTCAACGGGGTATTTCTGCAATACTTCGGCTGGAAGCCCCAGGGTCTCGAACAATGTTCTGGCACGTTCATAAATATCCTTCTTGGTGATGTAAAGATCATGCGCTTGAAGAACATCCTCAATAAAGTGGATGATCTTCTGGGTGGGGTTGAGCGCGTTCATCGCGGATTGGGGGATATATGCAATCTCCTTCCCCAAAATCGATTTGCGAACTTCATCGGGCTCCATCCTGGAAATATCATGCCCTGCGATGATGATTTCTCCACTCATGTAGTGTAGTGGAGGGAAATAATAGCCCATCAGGCTGAGCGCCAGCGTCGACTTTCCGCAGCCGGATTCCCCCGCAATTCCCAGCGATTTCCCTTCTTCGACCTTCAGAGAAACGTGGTCAACAGCGCAAATGTCTTCCTTGAACCGGGTGACCCATTTTGTCGTTAGTTCCCTAGCCTCTAATATTACATTGTCTGTCGTTCGTTCCCTAACCTCTAATATTGCATTTGACATTTCAACCGCCTAGTCCCTCAATGCCGGATTGAATACCTGGTCGAGACCTGTATTCATCAGATTCATCGAGAACGTAACCAGAACGATGGCAACGATCACGGGGAGGTACGCCCACCATTTTCCCAGGATTGGCGCCTGGTAGATCAATGCCCAGTTCAACATCAGCCCCAAGGTTGGTACTTTCGTTGTTTTTGGTCCCAACCCAAGGATCGACAACCCGGCCTCCGCCAGGATAGCCGTGGAAATCTGCAAGATGAGCGCCATAACGACATAAGAAGCGATGTAAGGCAGAATATCTGTGAGAATGATGTGAACGATTGAGTGCCCGGATAATTTCGACAGATTGACATGGTCGCGATTGCGCAGTGAAATGACTTGCGCCCGCACCGCCCTGGCAGTCCATACCCAGGAGGTAAACCCGATCACCACTGCGATGGTAAAGGCACCACGCTTCTCCTGCCCGATACTGAATGAAATCAAGATCAACAACACAATAGTGGGGATTACAGTAAAGAGATTAGTGGCGAACATAGTGACGTCATCCGCCAGGCCGCCGACATACCCCCCCAGCAGTCCCAGGGTCAAACCGATCAAGGTTGCAATGATACCGGCGACAAAACCGATCTGCAGCGATACGCTAGTGGCCTTAACCAGCTCCGTCAGCACATCCCTACCAAAGCTATTAGTTCCAAGCGGCAACACCCGTACGTTCGGGACCTGGTTGATATTCACGTAATTGGATTGTGCGACGACACCTGTTTCCTCCAGGGTACCCATTTCCGCGTTTTTTACTGCAATGCTTACTCCCTCGGTTGACAAAAGTCCCTTGAGCGAGTCATTGAGCCGAATATAGTAATTTCGCTTCGCATTGGTCATCCCAGCGATCTTCTGCGCGGGGTCATAGTTTTTCTCCCACTGATCCAGGAGTGCTTGGATATTGGTGATATCAATCTCATTTTCAGGAATCCCGTCTGCCACAAGCCAATCCTTCATGGCAAGGCGGTCGTCGTTGCTCAACTTGCTGGCAATTCGATTAGCCGCAGTGTTATCCAGATTCAGCGTGTACTGGGTGGACCCAATGCTGTCATAAACATTCACATAGATTCCCGGTGGGAAGAAAGTACCCTGGCTGATGATTTCTAGTGGCGGATATGTTATGATCAGCGGATAAACGATGACGATCAGCAGCACTGCCACAAAAATGGAAAAACCAACCACAAATTTGCCTGAGTGAAAAACCTGTTGAATAGTATGTTTCATATCAGCATCTCTCCTTAATCAGCCTACGCCCAGACCTGACAGGTTTTTGGAAACCTGTCAGGTCTGGTTTCATAGCAGCATCTCTGCCTAATCAGCCTGCGCCGCTTTAATGCGCGGGTCAATAAAGCCGTAAAGGATTTCGATGATGAAGTTCGCACTGAGCACCATCACCGTGATGATGAATGTGGATGCTGAGATCAGCGGATAATCCTGTCCCATGACACCGTTATAGAGCGTGAAACCAAGCCCCGGATAACTAAAAATGATCTCCGCAAACAGTGCGCCGCCGACCATGGTACCGATCGCTAATGCCAAACCGGTAATCTGCGGAAGCATGGCATTGCGAAATACATAACCGACGATCTTGTGGTCTTTGATTCCCATGAAACGGGCGTACTTCACGTAATCCGCATTCAGCTCATAGATGGACATGGAGCGCATGCCAATCGCCTGACCGCCGATGGCGATCAACACAATTGTCCAGAATGGCAGTTGGTAATGGACGATCACAGACCAGATAAATCCCCAGCTCAAGTTGGGGATCAAGTCAAACCCATATCCACCCGAGGTTGGGAACCATTCCAAGACGACTCCAAAAATAACCAGCATAATGATTGCCATGCCAAATGCCGGGAAATTGCTGATAAAAATACTGACGGGCATGAGCACTTTATCAAACCCACCCTTGAGATAGGCCGCCAATGCGCCGAGGGTGTTCCCGATCAACCATCCCACGATGATGGCCGGGAACTGCAGGCAGATCGTCCACCCGACGGAAGATTTGATAACGTCTGCCACCGTTCTGGGATATTGGCTGAACGAGAAACCAAAATCACCCCGCGCCACATTTCTTATGTAGATGAAAAATTGTTCGAGGATGGGTCTGTTGGTGCCAAACAGGTCAACGTATTGCTCGTAAATTGCCTGGACCCCGGTCGCATCGCTCAGGCCTTGGGCAAGCCTTGATACGATGCCCGCCACAGGATCTCCCGGCATCAAGCGGGGCAGAGTGAAATTCAGTATGAAGGCAAAAACAAAAGTGACCAAGAACCAAAGTAGCTTGTTAAGGAAATACTTTCCGTATCCTTTCAACGCAACACCTCCCCGAAAGATAATCAACAGCCATGTTCCGGGGTTGGCGGAACATGGCTGTTTTTTGTTGAACTATTGTTTACGGGTTAACCAACGTAACGTTATAGAGACATGCGATACCCCAACCGTTGATACAGACCATCGGCGGGACGGGCGGGTCGGTGCCATCATCCTGGCGTGGGAAGTTTGTCCAAACCGTCTCGTTCACCGCATGGAACTGGTCGGGACGGTACATGAGCGTGAAGGAGGGAATATCGGTCAGGTAGATCCTGACCAATTCCGTGTACATTTCCTTCAGCTTGGCGGGGTCGCTTTCACCGGGGATCGCCTGGATCAAGGCATCAACCTCAGGATTGCTATACTGACCCCAGTTGCCATTCCAGTTGCCTGCCATGCCAACCCATTCAGAGCTGAGCAAATTGCGGATACGTCCCCAAGGCTGGGTGGGGCCAGCGCCGTCACTCCACATCATAAAGATGTCATAGCCCTCGGCGAGAGGTGCATCCGATTTGGTGACGACGGTCTGATAAACGGCCCATTCAGGGTAGTTGGACGTGATGTCAATGCCGATTTCTTTCCCGGCGGCAGCAACGACTTCCATCGCAGCCTGCCAGTCGGACCAGCCATTGGGGCAAGTGGCTACATAGCTGAGCTTCTGACCGTTGTACTCGCGCCAGCCATCGCCATCGGTATCAACGATACCGGCGTCATCGAGCAGTTTCTTGGCGCCTTCGATGTCGTTGCCCGCCCACTGCAGGTACTTGACGGCATCGTGGTCGTACAGGGCCTGCTCACCAGGGGTCGGGTTCATGAGCGAGCGCGGAACCTGATCGAAGGTAGCCGATTGGTTGGTCATGGCGTTGGCAATGATGGTGGGATAGTCAACGGCAATGGCAATGGCCTTGCGAACCGCAAGCTGATCTAAACCATAGGACTTCAGGTTGTAGAAGGCCGTTGGGAGGCTGGCGCCAATGCCATAAGGAGCCTCGGGAAGGTAGGTGGAGACGGGCAGCCCATAGTTGAGCCACAGAATCTGAATATTGGAGTTGAACTGCTGGCTGACATCCACTTCACCTTGTGCCAAAGCAACAGAACCGGCGGCGTTATCCTTAAAGATCGTATGCCCCAGGTACTTCGGAACAGGCAGCTTGCCCCACATGGAGGCGTCCTGGCCCCAGTAGTTGTCATCACGAACGAGGACAACCTTCGTATCGTCCGTGAAGAATTTGTGATAGGGACCGCAGTAAACCACGTCCTCCGCGGTATCAGCCAACAACTCGGTGGCATCGCCACCGGCGCGCTCTTCCAGTGTTTGGGTCCAGGCTTTTTGCATGACATAGTTGCTGCTCACGTAAGCAGCTACCAGCAGACGATTGACTGCGTTGCCCTCGTCGTTCAGTTTGGCCTTGACCACAACCGTCTGGGCATCAACTGCTTCGATGGCGTCAATGTAAGCTACGTTGGCAGCGCCGGTAGGGGTATTGTACTTGACATGGGTGGCCCAGGTATAAGCGACATCCTCAGCGGTCAGCGGGGTGCCATCGCTCCAATGGGCGGCTTCTTTGAGCTTGAAGGTGATTTCGGTCCGATCATCGTTCCACGTGTAAGGGCCATCGGCGAGCAGAGGATACTGCTGACCATCGAGCATGTTGTACAGGTACGGGGTTTCGAACATGGTGACGCGGGCGTTGTTCCCCTGGGCAATAGTCATCGCATTATTCATGCCGGCGGAGTATGGATTCCAACCAACAACCGAACCCCACTGTTGACCATTGAAGTACAGGGTTTCGTTGCGAGGCAGAACTCCAACAACGGGCTCCGGTGTGACCTCGACCACCTGGGTCTCCTTGACAATCTTGGTCTCCACCTTGGTGATAACCTGTGGTGTTGGCGTAGCGGCGGGTGCGCAGGCGGCCAGCAAGATGCTGAGGACCGTCAACAGCGCGAGAACGGTAAATGACATGCGTTTCATTTTGTACTCCTCCTAGAGTAGCCTTTCGATTGGATGGGATTGGACGTTCGTCCTCTCCCAGACATGCCTTGCTGCCGGACCTTGGCAGCGTCCGCTGCTTTGCTATTGGTGTTGTCGAATGTCGCCTCCTTTCTTTCTGCGTGCCCACTGGTAAGGGAAACAGTGGGCGGTTTCGATTCTCGTCTGCTAGGCTCTTCCCTTAAGAGCTACCGATGTCATTCTAAGGCACCACAGGACTTACGTACGACCAACTCGGTGGGCAAAATGATTTTCTGAATCGGCGGCTCTGTCTCCGGTGGACCTTTCAGCAAACCGACCAGCACCTCCACCGCCATTGCGCCCAGGCGGCGAATTGGCTGACGGACGGTGGTCAACGCTGGTTCAACTGCTGCAGCGATGGGGATGTCATCGAAGCTGACCAGAGCAATGTCCTCGGGAACTCGCCGGCCCGCTTGATGGAGCGCTTTCAGAGCCCCAATAGCCATCGCGTCGCTGGCGACAAAGACAGCGCTGGGGGAGACAGCGAGCAGCCGTTGCATGCTGACCATTCCGGTGCTCTCAGTAAAATCCCCCTTGACGATCAGCTCCTCCTCCACGGGAATACGGCGCGCTTCCAACGCTTGACGGTAACCGCTCAGGCGGTCCTCACCGGCGATCATGTCGAGCCGGCCAGTGATCGTGGCGATGCGTCGGTGGCCCAGACGGATCAGGTGCTCGACCGCTATCCGTGCCCCGCCGACGTTGTCAACGTCCACGTAATGGACTCGCTCGTTGGGATACCGCCCTACGGAAACGAACGGAATTCGGTCGCGCAACAGATTTGGGATAAGCCGATCGTCCAGTGAGGTCGAAGCCACAATTACGCCGTCCAGGTATCCGTTGCGCAGGACGCGCTGGTACATCTCCTGCTGGTCGGCGGGACCAGTGAACAAGGAGAGCATCAGTTGATACTGGTGGGTGTTACAGGCCTCGGTGGCTCCGCGCAGCAAGAGGGGGAAGAAGGGATCAACGAAAAGCGTCGTCACCGTCTCGGGGGTAACGAGGCCAATGATCTGGGTACGGTTGGTGACCAAGCTGCGGGCAACGGCGTGGGGTTGGTAGCCGGATTTGCGAATGGCTTGCCAGACCCGCTCCCTCGTTTGAGGCCGTACATTGGGCTGATTGTTGATGACGCGCGAAACGGTAGAACGCGAGACACCAGCCAGTCGGGCGACTTCTTCGAGTGTAGGGGACATTGCTCGTTCCTGGGAGCGCTCCCATCCATGTGCTTGAAAAAAGCCACGATTCCTCATTAGGATGGCTGTTTGGCAAGACTCTTGGGAGCACTCTCAATAAAAGTATACCACAAATCCGGGGGTTTGTCAAGTGTCCGCATTCTTTTGTCATTTAAACTTGAAAAGTGGACTGTTTAAACCTGAAAACTGGACTCTTTTCAGCTGAAAAGTGGACTGGTCATGGTAGACTCCTCCAAAATCAACAAGGGAGGAACTCATGGACCAGCTACACAAACGATTCACTGATGAGCAGATCAAAGTTCTACTTCAAGGGTACTGCCAGGGATTGCTGGCAAGGTCCCAGGTCCAGGAGATGCTTGGCGTCAGCAGAAGTTGGTTCTTCAACCTGCTCAGAGAGTATCGCCCAGATCCAGAAGCTTTCGAGGGTGTTG
>Ga0315543_1002169_pt1 | contig 19529 bp, 18 predicted proteins | sample SalMarSW160210MG_2_FD_203098 | JGI IMG/M metagenome (GOLD analysis project Ga0315543, IMG submission 203098) | Salt marsh sediment microbial communities from the Plum Island Ecosystem LTER, Massachusetts, United States - Salt Marsh Sediment SW1601-210 ...
GGGAGAAAGCCACCCGGGTGATGGTGGTGCCGACCATGCTCAAGCGCATTGTGGAGTACCCCGATTTCGGTAAATACGACCTTTCCAGCGTGCGGGTGATAACCTACGGCGCCGCCGCCTGTCCCTATGAGGTATTAAAGAGAACCATCGAGCGCTTTCCGGGGCGGGCGCTGATAAACGCCTTCGGCGGGACGGAAACCTCTTCAACTATTGCCGCTCTTAGGGCTGAAGACCAGATAATCACCGGCAAAGAGACTGAGGCGGAGAGGGAGAAGAAGTTAAAGCGGCTGGCGACCTCTATCGGCCTGCCCCTGGAGGATGTGGAAATCCAGGTGCGTGATGAAAAGGAAAAAGAGCTGCCCGGCGGCAAGCTCGGCGAAATCGTGGTGCGGGGGCCGAGAATAATGAAGGGCTACTGGAAGGACGAGGAGAGGACGGAGAAGGCTTTTACCGCCGACGGCTGGTACCGCACCGGCGACCTGGGCTACAAAGATGATGAGGGCTATATCTACCTTACCGGGCGGGGTGACGATGTCATCGTTAGGGGTGGGGAGAACATCGGCCCCGACGAGGTGGAGAGCGTCCTTTCCACCTATCCCAAAATTGAAGAGGCGGCGGTAATCGGGGTTAAGGATGAGGAGTGGGGGCAGCAGGTAAGAGCCATAGTCCGGCTCAAAAAGGGAGAAACGGCTACCGAGCAGGAAATTATTGATTTTTGCCGTCCCCGCCTGGCCGGCTTCAAGCGGCCCACATCGGTAGTTCTGGTCACCGAAGAATTGCCCAAGACGAGCACTGGCAAAATTCTGCGGCGCAAGCTCCGTGAGAAGTACGGTGAGTCTTAACCGCTAGCTGCGCAGGCGGCGAATTTCAAAGACCACTGGGTTTTCGGGGTCGGGGCAGGCAACGGTGGTCATATCCGGGTCTTTTTCCCAGGGGAACGAGCCGCTGAACATTAGCGGGGTGAGGAAGGGCATCAGCGAGCTGAAGGCGAAAATGCAAAAGCCTTCCGGCGTTTTTTCCCCGAACACCCACTCATCGCCGACCTTATGCCCCGCCTCACAATTGCCCTTCTGGCTTATTACCTTGACACTGACCTTATAGCTTTCAGCCATCTTTCATTTTCTCTTAGTTTTATTCTTCTATCTGGGCGGCTAACAGTTCGGCGATATCCATCACCTTAAGCTGCTCCTCGGCGGCTTTAGCCTTGATGCCGTCTTCGAACATCTGAAGGCAAAGGGGGCAGGCGGTAATTACGGTCTGGGCTTTGGTTTCCATCGCCTGCTCGGTGCGCATCTCGTTGATGCGGTTGCCCTCCTGCTCCTCCAGCCACATATGACCGCCGCCGCCGCCACAGCAGAACGCCCGCCGCCGGTTCCTCTCCATCTCCTTAAGGCTGATATCGGGGACGGCTTTTATGAGCTGCCGCGGCGGCTCGTAGATATTATTGTATCGCCCCAGGTAGCAGGCGTCGTGGTAGGTGACCGTCTCGTTTAAGCCCTTTTTAATCTTGAGCTTGCCCTCTTTAATGAGCTGGGCGATGAGCTCGGTGTGGTGGATAACCTCGAAGTTGCCGCCGAACTGGGGGTACTCGTTCTTGAGGATGTTATAGCCGTGGGGGCAGGCGGTGACTATCCGCTTAACCCCATAGTTTTTCATTATTTCGATGTTTTTCTCCGCCTGCATCTGGAACAGGTATTCGTTGCCCAGGCGGCGGGCCGGCTCGCCGCAGCAGCTTTCTTCAGTTCCCAGAATGCCGAAATTGACCCCGCCCGCTTTGAGCAGTTTAGCCACTGCCTGAGCTACTTTGGTGCTCCTTTCCTCCAGGGCCTCGGTGCAACCCACCCAGAACAGGATGTCTACATCCTGGTCATCGGCCAGGACCTTGATATCCAGCCCCTCCGCCCAGTCCGTCCGCGACAGGGTGGTCCCGCGCCAGGGGTGGCCTCTGTCTTCGATGCTGCGCAGTGCCCCTTCGGCCGTTTCCGGTATGGAGGCTTGCTCCATGACCAGGTTTCGCCTCAGGTCTACTATTTTGTCAATGTGGTCTACCCACACCGGGCAGACTTCATCACAGGCGCCGCAGGTGGTGCACGCCCAGATTTCATCCCGCAGGACGACATTGTCTGCCAGAGCAACATTGGGGTTTGCCGGGGCTGGTTCTCCCCTGGCTTTAGCCGCCACCAGTTCGGGGCCTACCTTGAGGAGATGGTTCTTCAGGTCCTGTATCAGCTTCTTGGGGTTAAGCTGTTTGCCGCTGATGTAAGCCGGGCAAAGCTCCTGGCAGTTGCCGCAGACCACGCAGGCGTACAGGTCCAGGTTCTGTTTCCAGGTAAGCTGGTCAATGGTAGTGACGCCGAAGGTTTCCGCATTCTCCAAATCAATGGGTTTTAAGACAGTGCGGGGCTGGTTGCGCAAGAAGCCGTTGAATATGGAGGCGATGACGTGCAGGTACCGGGTGTAGGGGATGATGGCCAGAACGAAGACCACGGTAAGCCAGTGCGCCCAGAGGAAGCCGAGGTACCAGCCCTCGGTGCCAGCGCCGGCGGTGAACAGATTGCTGAACCAGGCGCTCACCGGGGGCAGCAGGGTATGCCCCAGCCCCGCCGGCGGGTGTCCCAGCGCAATCTTGGCGCCTATTTCAAATACGTACGTCACCGGGTGGGTGAGTACGGACAGGAGGATAATCATGGCCTCGACGGTCTGTTCCCCCTTGAGCCGGTCGGGCCGGATGATATAGCGCCGGATAATACCCCAGGCGGCACCGACGAAAATAAATACCGCAAAGAAGTCCATTACCCAGACCGAATAAAAATAGAACTGGGTCTCTTCCAGCCCCATCAGGCCCAGACCTTCGGTCAGGATGATGAAAAAGAAATAGAAAACGACGGAGATAAAGAACCCCCAGACCATCAGGGCATGCCCCAACGGCGCCCAGTCCTTAATCCGGAAGTTTTTGAGCTGGCAGAGCTGGCTGAAAACATAGTACAGCGTATCCAGTATATGTTTAATCCAGCTTTTCGAACCGGTTTCCTTCTGCCCCAGGAACATGTACTGCCAGAGCTGCCTGAGGCGGTAGGCGAACAGCCCGAGGGTGATTAATAACACTCCCCAGAACAGTATGTAAAAGAGAGGCGTTCCTGGCGTAAAGCTATCCACTGACATAGTATCTCCTATCCAGGTCCAGTCGGACTTAAAGAATTTCTAGCGTAACCGGGTTACGGCGATAAAGATGCCCAGCCCTACTGCTATTATATGATAAACGACACTAAAAATGCCAAAAGGAAGCCCGCCGGGGAAGAAATAGGTAACGGCGTAGCTCAGGGCGACAGCGATGCCACCGAGCACGGCCAGCCCGGTACCCCGCTTGCGGTTGACCGAGATGCTGGTTACCTCCCCGATGGCGTAGCCCGCCGCCGGCGCCAGCAGCAGATTAAGGGAAAATATAGGCACCAGCCATCCAATCGCCCCCCAGGCGGCCCCGCAGGCGATAGCCATGCCCACGGCGGTTCCGGCGGCTATCAGGTAGTGCCGGGTGGAAACGCGGAAGGTAGGCAGCTTGTCCAGCCCGGCGCAATCGCGGCAGCGGGCGCCTACCGGTGTCTGCACCATACATTTGGGGCATATCGGCTTATCGCACTTGCCGCACCTTAGATTGGTTTCGACATCAGGATGATAGGCGCATTTCATCCGGGGGTCACCCCTTCTCCTTTTTTGGGGCTGACCTGGCCGGTTTGCGGTATATCCAGGCTTCCTTGTCTCTAATATCACGGTCAAAAAGCAGGCGGTTAACTATCAGTTCCCCGGTGGATACCGAAGCGGTAAGCGAGGATTTGGGCGCCGTCAGCCGCCGGATAATCATCAGCAAGAACATGGCTAGAAATCCCAGAATAAACGCCAGCGGCTCATTGGTGAGCCAGCTGACCAGGGGCAGGGCGGCCATGCCGGCTATGGTGCCTACCGGCAGGTTGTGGAAGATAAAGACGAAGATTGCCACCAGAGCGAGAGAGACGATTAACGCCCAGGGCACCAGCGGGCCGTTGCTCAGGGGCAGGAAAAAGGCGACCCCCAGGGTGACTAATACCCCCCGGCCGCCGCTGAAGCGTAGAAATACCGGCCAGTTATGGCCGATAATTGCCGCCAGCCCGATGGCTACCTGCTGGGCAATACCCAGCCCGGCCAGTTGAGCCACCCAAATTACCAGTATCCCCTTGCCCAAATCAACGATAGTGACCACAATGGCCAGCCATTTGGCTGATAACCTGACCAGATTGGAGGCGCCGACGTTGCCGCTGCCATATTGTCTTACGTCTATCCCCCGCCACCAGCGGCCAGCCAGGTAAGCGGTGGGCATTGAGCCCAGAAGGTAGGCGCCCACCAGCAGTAAGATAAAGGCAATAGCCATAAGCTCCCCTTAAAAATTAAGGTCTGGGTTTATCTTTTTTGCCTTAGCGATAAGTTTTTCCACTGATGCCAGCGGCAAATCGGGCCCGCCGATGACCGATTCACTGGAGTCTATGCCGTGAAAATCACTGCCGCCGGTGGCAATAAGATTGTATTTTTGGGCCAGCTTCACCAGAAGGTCGACTTCCCCGGCGGTATAGTTATCATAATAAGATTCGATGCCGGATAGTCCGGCCGCCTTTAATTCTTTAATCATTGCCTCCGGCTCACCGACGGTGAAGGGGTGAGCCAGCACCGCCAGCCCCCGGGCTTTAATTATCAGCGCCACCGCCTCGGCGGGGGTTATCTTTTCCCGCTCCACGTAGGCGGGTCCGTCACGGCCGATATAATCGGTGAAAGCCTGTTTGAAAGAATTTATATAGCCCTTCTCCAGCATGGCCTGGGCGATGTGGGGACGCCCCATAACGCTGTCGCCGGCTATTTGTTCGATACGCTGCCAGTCGATGTGGACACCCAGTTTGTCCAGTTTAGCCACCATGCCCTGTGCCCGCCCAAGGCGCGAGTTGCGGAACCGGTTCAGCTTCGCCCTCAGTTCCTTTCCGGTGTAGTCTATGAAGTAGCCGAGGACATGGGCCTCGCCCTCCGGTATGTCGGTGCTGATTTCGACGCCGGGTATCAGCTTTAAGCCGGGAAAGCTCTGTACCGCCGCTTTAGCCGGGGCAATCCCGTCGACGGTATCGTGGTCAGTAAGAGCCATAAATTTTAAGCCCCGCCTTGCCGCTTCCTGTACCACCTCGGCCGGGGTGAGCCGACCATCGGAGGCGGTGGAGTGGATGTGGAGGTCAGCCTGTCCCAAGGCTACTCTACCTCCTGGTAGATTCGCTCGATGCTGAGCGCTTTGCCGGTGTCATCATCCACCTTGACCAGTATACCGTTCAGGGCGGTTTTGCCCCTGCCCACCGACAGGCGGTGGGGCATACTGGTCAGGAAGCGCTGGATGGCAGCATCGGTATCGTCACCGATAACTGAATCTAATGGGCCGGTCATGCCGATGTCGCTGACATAGGCGGTGCCTCTGGGTAGAATCTGGGCGTCGGTGGTGCCGACGTGGGTGTGGGTGCCGACCACGGCGCTGACCCGCCCGTCCAGATAGCGGCCCATAGCCACTTTTTCCGAGGTGGCTTCGGCGTGGAAGTCAACGATGATGATTTTCTCCTCCAGCTCACTCAGCAGGGTGTCCATAGCCCGGAAGGGGCAGTCAAAATCGCCGACAAAGACCCGGCCGATTATATTTACCACGGCTACTTTGCCGATGACCAGATAGCCCCGGCCGGGCACGCCGGGCGGGTAGTTCAGCGGGCGCAGGATGGGCATGTCACTATCCAGGTAGGGGTAAATTTCCCGGTGCATCCAGATGTGGTTGCCCGAGGTCAGCACGTCGGTGCCGGCGTCGAGCATCTCCCCGGCGGTGTCCAGGGTCAGCCCGATGCCGCCGGCGGCGTTTTCGCCGTTAACTATAACCAGGTCTATGCCGTATTGCCGGCGGAGGCTGGGCAGGAGCTGGTTTAAAGCCTTCCGGCCCGGCTTGCCGATAACATCGCCTATAGCCAGTATCAGCACTGGTCTTTCCTACTTAGCATAATCTACCGCTCTGGTCTCCCTGAGCACGGTGACCTTTATCTGCCCCGGGTACTGCAGGCTATCTTCTATCTTCTTGACGATGTCCCGAGCCAGCCTCATCGCCCCCAGGTCATCTATTTCTTCGGGCTTGACCAGGATGCGGACCTCACGGCCGGCCTGAATGGCGTAGGACTTCTCCACCCCATTGAAGCTGTTGGAGATGTCTTCCAGCGCCTTGAGCCGCTTGAGGTAGTGTTCCAGAGACTCGCGCCGGGCGCCGGGCCGGGCGCCGCTGATGGCGTCGGCGGCGGACACAATAAAGCCCCAGATGCTGGTGGAATCGGTTTCGAAGTGGTGCTCGGCCACGCCCTGGACAACCTCCGGGGATTTATCCCATTGTTTGACCAGTTCGGCACCGATGAGGGCATGGGAGCCTTCTACCTCCCGGTCTACCGCTTTGCCGATGTCATGGAGCAGCCCCGCCCTCTTGGCCAGGGCTACGTTGGCCCCCAGTTCCCCGGCAATCATGCCGGCCAGGTGGGCAGTTTCAACGGAGTGGTTTAACACGTTCTGCCCGTAGCTGGTGCGGTACTTGAGGCGGCCCAGCAGCTTGATAAGCTCGGGGCGCAGTGCCTGCACCCCTACCTGGTAGGCGGCCTGCTCGCCGGCAGTAAAGATGGCCGCATCTACCTCCTCCTTGGTTTTGTTGACCACCTCCTCGATGCGGGCGGGGTGGATGCGACCATCGAGGATAAGCTTGCTTAAAGCCAGGCGGGCTATCTCCCGCCGCACCGGGTCGAAGCTGGAGATGGTTACCGCTTCCGGGGTATCGTCGACTATCAGGTCGACCCCGGTAGCCTGCTCCAGAGCCCGGATGTTTCGCCCCTCCCGGCCGATAAGCCGGCCTTTCATTTCGTCACTGGGCAGGGGGACGGTGGCTACCGTGGTTTCCGAGACCACCTCGGAGGCGCTGCGCTGGATAGCCATCGCCAGAATCTCCTGGGATTTCTTATCGGATTCCTCTTTGAGCTTGATTTCCCATTCCCGGAGGCGCCGCGAGGACTCTTCCTGCAGTTCGCCTTCGACAGCGTCGAGCAGGGTCTGCTTGGCCTCGTCGGTGGACATGCTCGAAATCAGCTCCAGCTGCTTTAACTGCTTGTCCCTGACCTCCTCCAGGCCACTGCGGATGGACTCCATCTCCTTTTCCTTGTTGGTCAGGTGGCGCTCGCGCTGCTCTACGCCTTCTATTTTGTGCTCCAGCGTCTCCAGCTTTTGCGACACGCGGTTTTCCTGACGCTGTAATTCCGACCGCCGTTCCTTGTATTCAGCGTCGGCGGAGGCCTTGATTTTGTCGGACTCCTGTTTGGCTTCGTCAAGGGTATTCTTGTACTCCAGCTTGGCCTCAGCTATGACCTTGGCCGCTTTGCGCTGGGCAACACGAAGCTGGCGGTTTACCATCATCCTCCTGAAGAGGAAGGTGGCCATGCCGCCGAAGACGACACCTATAACGAAGCTGAAGAAAACGGCTAATATTGGTCCTACTCCCGTTAGCTCCATTTTTCACCCCCCTTTAACTTTTTGTGTTCCACCACCGCACTCCTGCCACACCCGTTCCACCGTTGGTTTTATCAACCTGTAGCCGAAGCCGCGACGTTTGAGGTATTCGCTTAACCGGCGGCGAAAGCCGTCATAATCAGCCGTGGAGAGGCGGCGAGCCTTAGCTGTGGCTGCCCGGTAGGCGCTGGCTTCGTCGTCGACCTGAGCGGCAACCCGTTCGATAATTTCCTCGGCTACTCCCTTTTGCCGGAGTTCGAGCCGGGTCAGCCACTGGCTGCGGGGACGAAATGACTCCCGGTTGTCCTTCCAGAATTGGGCAAAGGCCAGGTCATCCACCAGACCCTGTTCCTTTAGCCTGGTCAGCACCGCCGCCACGTTATCGCTGTCAAAGCCGCGCCGGTTGAGGCGCTGTCTTAGCTCGGACTCGCTGCGCGGCCGGTAGCTGAGGAAGTTGAAGGCGGCGTTAAGGCAGCGCTGGAAGAGGTCGGCTTTTTTTAGCGACTCAATCTCGTCTTCAGAGAGCGCCTGCTCTGTCCTTAAGCCCTCTTTGACGGCTACCTCGGCTTCCAGGCTGAAGGCAAACTTGTCGTTTAAGTATACATTAACCCGCTTGCCCCGCTTGCCGCTGCGGACGGCGGTGACCTTTTTCATCCTGTCCCTTTCCAAAGCAAAAGGCTGAAACCTAAGCCTCAGCCTTAATTATCCGCTTATTAACCTGTTCTATTTAGAATAGTGTTAAGCTGAATTATTATGGTCGGTGTTGGCTGAGGCTCTAACCTGCTGCTCAATCTCTTGGGCAGACTCGGGATTTTGGTTCAGGTAGAGTTTGGCATTTTCCCTACCTTGCCCCAGACGAATGTCACCATAGGAGAAGAAAGCGCCGTTCTTTTTTACTAGCCCCTGCTCTACACCGAGGTCTAAAATATTGCCCTCTTTGCTTATGCCATGGTCAAACATGATGTCAAACTGAGCAATTCGGAAGGGGGGAGCAGTTTTGTTTTTGACCACCTTAGCTCTGACAAGATTGCCTATAGTTTTGTCTCCCTGTTTGATAGCCTCAACCCGCCTCAGGTCTATCCTTACCGAGCTGTAGAATTTGAGAGCCCTGCCTCCTGGTGTCACCTCGGGATTACCAAAGATAATACCAACCTTCTCTCTTAGCTGGTTGATGAATATTACCGCTGTACCCGATTTGCCGATAGCGGCCGCCAGCTTCCTCAGGGCTTGAGACATCAGGCGGGCCTGCAGGCCGACATGGGCATCGCCCATCTCGCCTTCAATCTCAGCCTGGGGTACCAGTGCCGCTACGCTGTCAATTACGATGGCATCAACCGCCCCGCTCCTGACCAGGGCTTCGGTGATTTCAAGAGCCTGCTCACCGGTATCGGGTTGAGAGATGAGCAGGTCATCAACATTGACCCCGCAGTTGGCCGCATAGATGGGGTCCAGAGCATGCTCGGCGTCAATATAGGCAACCATGCCTTCCAGTTTTTGCGCTTCAGCGATGATATGTTGGGCCAGGGTGGTTTTCCCCGACGACTCGGGACCGAATATCTCGGTAATCCGTCCTCTGGGGATGCCACCTATACCTAATGCCAGGTCCAGCGCCAGTGAGCCGCTGGGAATAGCCTTTATCTTGGTGGGTGGGGTTTCCCCCAGCTTCATCACTGAGCCTATGCCAAAGCGCTTCTCTATCTGGCTGATAGCTAGCTCCAGCGCCTTAACTTTCTCCGTGGTCATATTCGCCTCACCAAAATCATAGCACAGAAATCCCCTTAAAACAAGGAGTTATCTTCGTCCTGGTACCTTGGCGACAGCCTGGATTAGCCTAAAGGTCGGCCACCGGCGGCGGCTGGCGCTTATGCCGATTAGTGGCTATCATCGACTCAACCCTTTTTTTAATTGCCGCTGAGGCTTCACCAGAAGCCAAATAACGGTCAAGTTCGTCGTAACTCACCCCAAGCTCCTCTTCATCGGTCTGCCCCTCCCATAATCCAGCTGAGGGGGGCTTGTTGATGATGGGCTGGGGGATGCCCAAAAATTGAGCTAGTTCTTTTACCTGCCCTTTGAGCAGGTTGCCCAGCGGCTGGATATCGACCCCGCCGTCGCCGTACTTGGTGAAGTAGCCCAGGGTAAGCTCGTCCCGGTTGCTTGAGCCGACCACCAGATAGTTTAGCTGGTTGGCGAAATAGTAAAGGGTGAGCATTCTTAATCTGGCTTTGAGGTTGGCTTGAGCCAGACGGCTGACTTCGGCTGCCCTGTCATCGGGCAGTACCTTGAGCAAGGTGTCATAGGTGTCATCAAGAGCTACCATCTTGGCGGGGATGGAGAACTGGTCAGCCACCATCCGGGCGTGCTCAACATCCTCATCGCTGCCGTGGCAGGGCAAGATCAGTGCCAGCATGTCCTGGGGGAAGGCGTGGTGACAGAGTACCGCCGCTACCGAGGAGTCCAGCCCGCCGCTTAAGCCCACCACTACCCCCTTGCTCCCGGCCTCGGTTACTTTGTCTTTTATCCAGGAAACCAGTTTTTCGGTTAGCTGCTGATAGTTCATCGCTGCTTGGTTGTTGCTTTGAGGTTGCCAGTAGTATACTACTCTGTAGCTATGCGGTCAAAGGGGGGAATCACCCGGTTTTTAAAGAGTGGATTGAAGTTATCATCCGTTGGAGTTGCAACCGTGAGAATTGATAATAATGATCCCAACAGGATGTACAAAGATTTTTGGGATTGGTTATTTAATGATTGGCATATCATCTTTTTGGTGGGGCTAGTGATAGGCTATTTTTATTATCTCATTACTACAACAGAGGCATAGCCATTCAAATTGACCCACTGCCAAAGAGTGAGACCTCCTTTGGGTGGGAAAAGATATGAAAAGGGGAGGGGCAGAACAGGAAGTGTCAGCCGACCTTATTCTGACTAACGCCAATGTTATAACCATGGACCCCGCCCAGCCCACTGCCGGGCTGGTGGCCATCAGGAGTAACAAAATATGGCTGGTTGGCGATGGTGACCGTCTGGGAGAGGTGAGGGGGGCAAAGACTAAAATAATTGACTGCGGGGGAAAGACGGTAGTCCCCGGCTTTAACGACGCCCACTGCCATATCCTCGGCTTTATCAGAAAGCTGGGCGGTATCGACCTCAGCCCGCCGGCGGTGGAGTCTATTACCGATATCAAGGCGGCTATCCGCCAGCATGCCCGGAATATTCCCGCCGGCAGATGGATTACCGCCACCGATTACAACGAGTTCTACCTGGTGGAGAAACGGCACCCCAGCCGCCGGGATTTAGATGAGGCGGCGCCGGAGCACCCGGTAGTCCTCTACCACCGCTCGCTGCACGCCTGCGTCCTCAGTAGTATGGCACTGTCGATAGCGGGAATTACTAAAGAGACGCCGGAGCCGCCGGGGGCGATTATCGAAAGAGAGCTTGACAGCGGAGAGCCCAGCGGCCTCCTCTTTGAGATGGTGAGCTATATCCGGCAGAAGGTGCTGCCGCCGCTGTCCGATGAGGAGCTGGCTGAGGGCATGGCCCTGGCCAGCCGGCACTACCTGTCTATGGGCATCACCTCCCTGCAGGGGGCTTCGGCCAGCAACGATTATGGCCGCTGGCAGACCTTAAAGCGTTTTAAAGAAAGTGGCGAGCTTGCCAGCCGGGTATCGATGATGTTTGGTTTTGACGCTTTACCCCAGTTTCAGCAGGCAGGTCTGGCTTTTGGCTGGGGCGACGAGCAACTGCGGCTGGGTGGGGTAAAGATAGTGCTTACCGAGACCACGGGACGGCTGCAGCCGCCGCAGGAGGAGTTAAACAGGCAGGCTTTAGATAGCCACCAGGCGGGGTTTCCGCTGGCTATCCACTGCGTTGAGCCGGGCACGGTAGCGGCGGCTATCACGGCTTTGGAATATATCGGCGGTCAGTCAACAATAGCGGGGCGGCGGCACCGCCTGGAGCACGTTTCCGAGTGTCCGCCCGCATTGCTGGAGCGGCTAAAAGAGCTCAAAGCTATGGTGGTCACCCAGCCGCCGTTTATTTACTATAGCGGGGAGAGATATCTGGCTACCGTACCCCCCGAACGGCAGCGGTGGCTGTACCGGATAAAGTCTTTCCTCGATAGCGGCCTGGTAGTTGCCGGCAGCTCGGATTCGCCGGTGGTTTCCGATAACCCACTGGTGGGAATATACGCCGCCGTCACCCGGCGGGCGGAATCGGGGCAGGAGGTGTTGCCCGAAGAAGCCATATCCGCCGGGCAGGCGCTGGCAATGTATACTACCAGCGCCGCCTGCGCATCTTTTGAGGAGGATATAAAAGGGGCTATCGCGCCGGATAAGCTGGCGGATATGGTGATATTGAGCGCCGACCCCTTAAAATCGCCGCCGGAGCAAATCAAAGATATCCGGGTGGAGATGACCATTATTGACGGTAAAGTAGCCTGGCAGGATTGACTGCCATTCAGGATAAAAGTAAACTGGGGTTTGGGCTAGAAAAACGAGGCGGTGAGGCGGCTTAATAAGGCGAGTAAATTTTGAAAGGAGGGAAACCATGAAGATACTTCGGCTCTTCGGTTCGTTGGTTTTCGTACTCGGCCTGTTTACCATTGTCTTTGTTGGGATACCTTGGTATGTCTATTATGACCCCATTGTGCCCTTGTGGTTGGAGATTGCAGTCTACGCCTTTATCGGTGGTATACTGCTGGTCTTACTGACAGTAGCCGTGGAACAGCGGCGAGCCAAGGCTCCGACGGAGGAACTCCCACCCCCTGGGTCCCCGTCTCGCATGTTGCTCCAGAATTCGGCGGAAGTCCCCGGTCGCCAGATAACCGAGAACTTGGGCTTGGTAAAGGGGCACACTATCTTTGCCATCTGGCTGGGCAGGGACATTTCAGCCATGGTGCGACTGATTCTTGGCGGTGAGCTGATTGAGTATACGGATATGATGGGGCGAGCCCGTGAGGTGGCTACGGCTCGGATGATAGCCCAGGCTGAGGAGCTGGGGGCTGATGCCATTATTAACGTCCGTTTCGTGACTACCAGTGTCGTCGCCAGCGCTGCTGAGCTTCTGGCCTACGGAACGGCTGTGAAGCTCAATTAACCCGGACTCCCGCCCAATAAAGGTTAGACCTCTTTAACACACCCTGAAAAGGGGTGGGGGTAAAAGGGCTTTAGCCATTCCACAAGGGCGGTGGGCGGGAAAAGATATAAAACGGGGAGGGGACTAAACTATAAATGCTGCTACCGGAACTGGTTAAAGCACTACTAAAGCCCGAAGCCTATCCCGAAGCCACAGGGAAAATAGAGCTGATGCAGACCCAGATGTCCTTCGTCTTTCTCACCAAAGAATTTGTCTATAAGGTGAAGAAGGCGGTAGACCTGGGCTTTCTGGACTATACCACGCTGGAAAAACGCCAGTTCTTTTGCCGGAAAGAGGTCGAGCTTAACCGCCGCCTCTGCCCCGGTGCCTATCTGGGGGTGGTGCCCGTAACTAGAGATAAGGGGGCGGTTCGTGTTGGGGGGAGGGGGGAAACTATAGAGTACGCCGTCAAGATGCGCCGCCTGCCCCAGGAAAAGATGATGAATGTGCTGCTGCCCGATAACGGGGTGTCAGCGGAGATGATAACCGGGGTGGCAAAGAAGCTGGCGGCTTTTCATAAAGAAGCGGAAACTAATGAGGAAATCAGCGCCTTTGGCGAGATTAAAGCCGTCACCCGCAACACCGACGAGAACTTTGACCAGACCGGGAAGTACATCGGCAGGACGATTTCTAAAGATAGCTACCAAAGCATTAAGGAATATACCGATAGCTTTGTTGAGCAGAACGCCCCTTTATTTAACCGGCGGATAAAAGAGAGCCGCATCCGGGACTGCCACGGCGACCTCCATGCCGCCCATATCTGCTTTACTGATGACATCTGCATCTACGACTGCATCGAGTTTAACGATAGGTTTCGGTACTGCGATATTGCCTCGGAGATGGCTTTTCTAGCCATGGATTTAGACCACTACGGGCGCGCCGACCTCTCCCGCAGTCTGCTAAAAGCCTATGTGACTGAGAGCGGGGATAAGGAGTTGCTAAGGCTGCTCGGCTTTTACAAGTGCTATCGGGCTTACGTGCGGGGCAAGGTGGAGGGCTTTAAGCTGGATGACCCCTATATCGCCGACGATGAAAAGAAACAGACCCTGGAGGTAGCCGCCAGCTACTTTGATTTAGCCCGCGCTTACACCAGAGCCAGACCGGTACTTTTTATCACCGTGGGGCTGGTGGGGACGGGCAAGTCTACTCTGGCTCAAGCTTTAGCCAAAAGGCTGGGGCTGGTGGTTATCGCCTCGGATGTTACCAGAAAACAATTAGCCGGCGTTCCCTTAAAAGAGCACCGCTTTGATGGGTTCGATGGCGGGATTTACTCGGCGGAGCTTTCCCGAAAGACTTATGATAAGATGTTTTCCGCAGCGGGGGATATTCTGGGGGAGGGGGGCTCGGTGGTTCTGGACGCCTCTTTTATCAGGGCTGAGGAGCGGCTAAAGGCAAAGCGGCTTGCCGGAGAGACTGGCGCCGATTTTTATATTATAGAGTGCCAGCTGGATGAGGCAAATATAAAAGAGCGGCTGGCGCGGCGGCTGGAGCAGGGCTCGGTTTCCGACGGGCGCTGGGAGATTTACGGGCCGCAGAAAGAAGCCTTTGACCCGGTTGGGGAGGCATCGCCGGAAAAACATGTTATAATTGACACCTCCCAGCCTTTGGGGGAAAATATAAAGCGGATTTTAGATAAGATTTATTGAGGGGGCGAGGTTTGAAAAACTATGATATAAAAGACCCGGCGCTGGCCGGAGCCGGTAAGCAGCGGATAGAGTGGGCTTCACGCGAGATGCCGGTAATAAAGATAATCAGGGAGCGCTTCGCTAAAGAGAAGCCGCTGAAAAATATCCGGATTTCGGGCTGTCTCCATATCACCACCGAGACGGCCAACCTGGCGCTGACCCTGAAGGAGGGCGGCGCCGATGTTATCCTCTGCGCCTCCAACCCTTTGAGCACCCAGGATGATGTCACCGCTGCTCTGGTGGAATACGGTATCCCGGTTAACGCTATCAGGGGGGAGGATGATGAGACCTATTACAAGCACATCAATACTGCCCTGGACAATAAACCCCAGCTCACCGTGGACGACGGCGCCGACCTGGTAGCCACCCTGCACACCAAGCGGGCTGATTTGATATCTAATGTTATCGGGGGGACCGAGGAAACCACCACCGGCGTTATCCGCCTGCGCAGCCTGGAGGCGACGGGCAAGCTGAAGTACCCCATAATTGCCGTCAACGACGCCCAGACCAAGTACCTTTTTGATAATAGATACGGCACCGGGCAGAGCACCATCGACGGTATCACCCGCGCCACCAATATCCTCTGGGCGGGGAAAAAAGTGGTGGTCTGCGGCTATGGCTGGTGCGGGCACGGCGTCGCCCTGCGAGCCAAGGGCTTAGGCTCGCAGGTGATTGTTGCCGAGGTGGAGCCGGTGCGCGCCCTGGAGGCGGTCATGGACGGCTACAGGGTAATGCCCATCGCCGAAGCCGCCAAACTGGGCGATATCTTTATTACCATTACCGGTGATATAAATGTCATTGATAAAGCCTCCCTGGAGGTGATGCAGGACGGCGCTATTATCGCCAACAGCGGGCATTTTAACGTGGAGATAAATATTCCCTTCCTGGAAAACATGGCTAAGAGTAAGCGCCAGGTAAAGCCGCTGGTGGACGAGTATACCATGAAGGACGGCCGGCGCCTCTATCTGCTGGCCGAGGGCCGTCTGGTTAACCTGTCGGCCGCCGAAGGGCACCCCGCCAGCGTTATGGACATGAGCTTCGCTAACCAGGCCCTCTGTCTGGAGTACATGGTTAAAAACCGGGGCAGCCTGGATATTAGGGTTCACCCCGTGCCCGAAGCGATAGATAAGCAGGTAGCCCGCTTGAAACTGCAGTCCATGGGTATCAGTATTGATAGCCTGACGCCGGAGCAGAAGAAATACCTCACCAGCTGGGAGCAGGGCACCTAGAAGGAGACAAAATGCCAAGCAGCTTTAGTAGTTCGCCAGCCTATATGCTTACTTCAGAATCGGTTACCGAGGGGCACCCGGATAAGCTCTGTGACCAGATATCGGACGCCGTCCTCGACGCTATCTTGAAAGAAGACCCCTACGGCCGGGTGGCCTGCGAGACGGCGGTTACCAACGGCCTGGTAATAGTGCTGGGTGAGATTACCACCGGCTGCTACATTGAAATCCCCCATGTGGTGCGGGAGGTTATCCGCGACGCCGGCTATAGCTACCCCGAATACGGCTTTGACTATCAGTCCTGCGGGGTGATGGTATCTATCAAGGAGCAGTCCCCCGACATCGCCCTGGGGGTGGATAAATCGCGGGAAGCCAAGGCGGCTTCCGCCAACGAACTGGATAAGATAGGCGCCGGCGACCAGGGGATGATGGTCGGCTTTGCCTGCAACGAAACCCCGGAGCTTATGCCGCTGCCTATCTCCCTTGCCCATAAGCTGTGCCGGCGGCTGGCTCAGGTGCGCAAGGACAGCACCCTACCTTACCTCCGCCCCGACGGCAAATCGCAGGTGACCGTGGAGTACAGCAACGGCACTCCCCGGCGCATAGACAGCATCGTCATTGGCGCCCAGCACAACCCTGATGTCAGCCAGCCTCAGATTGAGCGGGATATTATGAAGCAGGTAATTAAAGCCGTTATCCCGGCTTCGTATATAGACGACAAGACCAAGTTCTATGTAAATGCTACCGGGCGCTTCGTGGTGGGGGGGCCGGTATCCGATACCGGCTTTACCGGCCGCAAGCTCCTGGTCGATACCTACGGCGGCGTTGCTCGTCACGGCGGCGGTGCCTTTTCGGGCAAAGACCCGACCAAGGTTGACCGCTCGGCGGCTTACATGGCTCGCTACATAGCCAAGAATATCGTCGCCGCCGGCTTGGCCGAGCGGCTGGAAATCCAGATTTCGTACTCTATTGGCGTTGCCCGCCCGCTGTCGGTGTCTTTAGAGACCTTCGGCACCGGCAAGGTTGATTACAAGGTTTTGCTCGGGCTGATAGATAAGCACTTCGACCTCAGGCCGGAGGCAATCATCCGCTACCTTGACCTCCGCCGCCCAATTTACCGGCAGACCGCCTGCTACGGGCACTTTGGCCGCGAGGACCTCGACCTCCCCTGGGAGAAAACAGATAAGGCGGAGGTGCTGAAAAAAGAGGCTGGGGGATAATAAACAAGAGGAGGTGGGGACATGCCAGCTAAGAACACCGATGATGAAATTTACGAAGAAGCCAAGAAGATAGTTGAGGAAAAGAAGGGTTTCCGCACCCACTTTATCGTCTATCTCTGCGTAAACGCCTTACTGGTGATTATATGGGCAGTTTCCGGCCGGGGCTTCCCCTGGTTTGTCTTTCCGCTAGGCGGCTGGGGAATCGGCATCCTGTTTCACTTTCTCAATGTCTATGTCTTCTCACGGGAAGCTGATACAAGAGAGATAGAGAGGGAAGCCGAAAAGATAAGGAAGCGCCGGGGCGGGGGCACGTCTTAGATATAGTTTTCCCCTTTGGCGACTGCTGGGTGGGGGGATAAGGAGGGGCGGAGCCCCTTCAGCTTAAGGGCGGCGGGCGGGAGTAGATAAAAAAACGGGGTGGGGATTAGCTAGACCAGCCCCTCTTCCTCGATAAGCTCCGCCATCCATTTAGCGGCATTGCCCACCGTTACCGGGCAGCCTTTATCGCCGTGGCCACCGGCAGCCTCAAATTTATTCCAGTCATCCGGGTCAACGATGTAGTAGGGCCGCCCCATGACTTTGGTCTGTATGTTGCGGCAGATTACGGAGCCGTATTCCTGAATGAATTTGTCACGGAACTTCCTGGCCAGCCTAAAAGCCCGGGCGTCCGGGGCAATCTTGGAGAAGTCGTCAAATTTATCCCTCTCCCTGCCTTCCAGAGAGCTCAGAACCATAAGACACGCCACATAAGCACCGCAGCTGCCGTCACCAGTCCCGCAGCCACCGCCGGCCAGTGTAGTGGAGGCCTTGAAGATATCGTCGTTCCTGATGCCAAGGGCATCCTGCAGCGCCGCCATGGCACACTGGCTGCAGCCCAGGTATTTCTTTTCGTATTCCTTACCCAGTTCGTAGGCTTTTTCAGCGGCATTCTTGGCCATTATTATCTCCCCTTTCCAGTTAACTCTTGCGGTACCATTATAGAAACTCTAAGAGGCAGCGTCAAGGCAACGAGTTTGCCGGGGGAGAAATAGCCCCCATGCGGGCGGCGATTTTTCGTGATAGAATAGGGTTCAAAAGAGGGCGTTTTACTTCCCACCCTCCCATCCTACAGAAGTGATACTTCTATCAATTTCTTCTTGGGGGAGGGGTTAAGAGATGAAAAGAGGCGAAGCCTTTTTGGGCGGGTGGGTATGGGAAGAAATAGAACTGTTAAAAAGGGGTAAGGTTGGCTAAAAACCCTATTAAATTCGGCACCGACGGCTGGCGGGGCATTATCAACCAGGATTTTACCCTTGATAACGTGTGCGCCTGCGCCCAAGGGGTGGCTGGCTACCTGAAAGGGGCGGGTTTAGCCGATAGAGGGCTGATAGTCGGTTACGACACCCGCCTTGCCTCGGAGGACTTCGCCGCCGCCGCCGCCGAGGTTGCCGCCGCTAACGGAATAAAGGTTTATCTATGCCCCCGGGCTGTTCCCACGCCGGTGGTAAGCTACGGCGTGAGGGAGAAGGGGACGGGTGGGGCTATCGTCATCACCGCCAGCCATAACCCGGCGCAGTGGAACGGCTTTAAGTTCAAGACTGAAGAGGGTACCAGCGCTTCCACCGGGGTTACCGCTGAGATAGAAAAGCGTATCGCCGATGCCCTGGCTACGGGAAAGATAAAGCGCCTGCCGCTGTCGGATGGGTTAGACCGGGGAGTGGTGGAATACCTTGACCTCGCCCCGATATATGCCCGGCAGATAGGCAAGCTGGTTGATTTGGAGCGGCTGCGGCAAGCCAAGCTCAAGGTAGTTACCGACCCCATGTACGGGGCCGGCATCGGCTACTTCGGCCGGCTTTTGGGTGGGGGGACTATCCGGCTCACCGAGATAAACGGCGAGCGCAACCCCGACTTCGGCGGCATACAGCCCGAGCCAATCGCGGCTAACCTTGACAAGCTATCGGCAACCGTCAAAGAGCAGCAGGCGGACGTGGGACTGGCTACCGACGGCGACGCCGACCGCATCGGCATCATCGATGAGAAGGGGCAGTTCCTCACTCAGCTTCAGGTCTTTGCCCTGCTCTGCCTCTACCTGCTGGAGGTGAGGGGGGAAAGGGGGGCTCTGGTCAGGACGTTGACCAGCACCACCATGATTGACCGCCTGGGTGAGATATATAAACTGCCTGTCCATGAGGTGCCGGTGGGTTTTAAGTACGTGGCTCCGGTAATGATAGCCGAAGACGCCATCATTGGGGGGGAGGAGAGTGGGGGCTATGGCTTCCGCGGCCATATGCCGGAGCGGGACGGCATATTAGCCGGTATCTATTTCTTGGATTTCATGCTCCGGACCGGCAAGACGCCTTCGCAACTGCTGGATTACCTGTATAGTAAAGTTGGTCCTCACTATTACCAGCGCCGGGACTTCACCTTTCCCGAAGACCAGCGCCAGGCGATAATTAAGCGGGTCGGCGATAGTTTGCCCAAATCAATTGGCGGGGTTAAGGTGGTAAAAGTAAACACCGTCGATGGTTTTCACCTTGCCCTTGCCGATACCAGCTGGCTGCTCGTTCGGTTCTCCGGCACCGAACCGGTGCTCCGCATCTACGCCGAAAGCGATAGCTTAGCACGGGTGGAAAAGCTACTGGAACTGGGTGGGGGACTGGCCGGGGTATAAAGATTTAGCTCCGCCTACTTGAAGCAGAGAGCGCCGGTGG
>Ga0315543_1002170_pt1 | contig 19512 bp, 15 predicted proteins | sample SalMarSW160210MG_2_FD_203098 | JGI IMG/M metagenome (GOLD analysis project Ga0315543, IMG submission 203098) | Salt marsh sediment microbial communities from the Plum Island Ecosystem LTER, Massachusetts, United States - Salt Marsh Sediment SW1601-210 ...
TATCTGGCCTCAATACCGATCGCGACCTGGTACTGCACGACGACGACCGGGTGGGCATCTCCCACCGCAAGAGCATGTGGCCCTTCCAGTACCGCTTTGGCGCAGGTGTGACCCCCCAACTCAAGGAGACATTCCGCCAGCGACGGGATGGGGGAGTGCACCACGCGTATACCAAACTGGATGAGTAGCCCGCCTGCCAATCACCGTTTTGACTGGGTTAGGACTTGACAAGCAAGCACGTTTGGTATATCATAAAAACGTGAGTGAAAAGGACCACGCGGCCTCTCCGGGAGAGAAGAGAATGACGGCAACGCAAACCATTACCATTCCCCAAATTACCGACCGCCTGCAGCGGTTGCCTCCCGACAAGTTGATGGTCGTATATGATTTTGTCTCTTACCTGGCTGAGCGGCAGCCCGGCAAGGCACTTTGGACTTGGGAAGCCACGTCAGAGTCGTTCCAGACGATGCTGGCCTCAGAACCCGTTCTGCGCCGGGATTGGGAAAGGCCTGAGGAAGAGACTGCATGGGCACATTTGTGAAAGGCGATGTGATCGTCGTCCCATTTCCCTTCTCAGATCTGAGCGCGGCGAAACGACGCCCGGCCTTCGTAGTTGCGGCACTAATGGGTGACGACGCGATCCTATGCCAGATCACCAGCAAGACTGTCGCGGACAGTTACGCTATCCCCATCTCTGATAACGACTTTGCGACCGGAAGCCTCCGCCAGGATAGCAATATTCGCCCAAACCGCCTGTTCACAGCAGACTCAAATATTATCCTCTATCGTGTCGGGACACTCACCCAGGACAAAACGCAGGAAGCCATCAAGAAGATCGTGCAAATCGTGAGGAGTTAAAAGCGTTCCTGCCCTGAAAAACTCCCATAGTCCTCCGACTCATCCTGTTCCCTCCGGGACGGGTGAGCGATAAGGTGTAGGGAGCAATCCCTGCGCCCGCCGCGTTTGCAAAGGAGGCACGTCGTGGCCTGGCACTCCGAGCCCAGGCCGGATGTGGTCTCCTTTTTCGTTTTACGCTTTACGTCTCACAAATCTTAAGGAGGTACACAAATGTCCAAGATTCTGCGTGTCAACATGGCTGACCGCACCGCCACCTACGAGGACGTACCCGACAAGTACAAGTTCCTCGGCGGTCGCGGACTCACGTCCACCATCGTCTGCGACGAGGTGGACCCCACCTGCCACCCCCTGGGCCCTAACAACAAGGTGATCTTTGCCCCTGGCATCGTCACCGGCACCAACGCGCCCACCTCCGGCCGGGTCTCCGTGGGCGGCAAGTCACCCCTCACCGGCGGCATCAAGGAATCCAACGCCGGAACCGCCTGGTCCCAACTGGTGGCCTGTCTGGGCCTCAAGGCCATCGTCGTCGAGGGCTACCCCAAGGATGACGGCTGGTGGGGGCTGCACATCACCAAGGATGGCGCCACCTTCTTCCCCGCCGACGAGTACGCCGGCAAGGGCCTCTACGAGGTCTATCCACTGCTCTTCGAGAAGTTCGGCCAGAAGGTTGGCATCGCTGGCATCGGCATCACCGGCGAGAAGAAGGGCTCCAATGCTGGCGTCTGTTTCAACGACATTGACAACCGGCCCAGCCGCTACTCCGGCCGCGGGGGCTTGGGCGGGGTGCTGGGCTCTAAGCACCTCAAGTTCATCGTCGTGGACGGCGCTGGCGCGCCCGGGGTGGAGTTCGCCAACAAGGAACTCTTCAACATCGGGCGCAAGAAAGTAACCGAGGCAATACGCAGTCACGACCTCACCAAGCCCGGCGGCGCCCTCAACACCTACGGCACCGCTGTCCTGGTCAACATCATCAACGAGGCCGGTGGTCTGCCCACCCGCAACTTCCGCGAGGGCCGCTTCGAGGGCGCGGCCAAGACCTCTGGCGAGGCCATGGCTGAACTGTGCAAGACCCGGGGCGGCGTCGGCACGATGGGCCACCCCTGCCACCCTGGCTGCATCATCCAGTGCTCCAACGTCATCCCCAACCCTGACGGCACTGAACTGGTCTCCGTCATCGAGTACGAGACCACCTGGGCCTTCGGCGCCAACTGCGGCATTGACGACCTGGACGTCATCGGCAAACTGACCTGGATGTGCAACGACCTGGGAATGGACACCATTGAGGCCGGCAACACCATCGCTGTGGCTATGGAGGGGGGACTGGCCGAGTTCGGCGACGGGAAGCGCGCCATCGAGTTGATGGAGGAAATCTACAAGGGCACGCCGCTGGGCCAAATCCTGAGCCAGGGCACGGAGGCGACCGCCAAGGCCTTCGGCGTTATACGCTGCCCCACCGTCAAGGGGCAGGCTATGCCCGCCTACGAGCCACGCGCCATCAAGGGCATCGGCTTCACCTACGCCATCTCCACGATGGGCGCCGACCACACCTCTGGCTACACCATCGCCTCCGAGATCGTAGGGTCCGGTGGCAAGGTGGACCAGTTCGAGATTGACAAGACAGAACTGGTGCGCGCCTTCCAGTACTCCACCGCCTGCCTCGACTGCACGGGCCACTGCCTGTTCGTCGCCTTCCCCATGCTGGATATTCCCACCACTTTGGAGGGGATCATCGAAGAGTGCAACGGCGTTCTGGGCACGGACTGGACGACGGACGACGCCATGCGCATCGGCAAGGCGGTAATTGACAAGGAACTGGCCTTCAACAAGGCGGCCGGCTTCACCAAGGTTGACGACCGCTTGCCGGAGTTCATGAAGTACGAGAAACTCCCGCCCCACGACGTCACCTGGGACGTGCCGGACGAGATGTTGGACGCCGTGTTCGAGGAATAGCCTCGACCGCGACATAGAGCCAAAAGAGCCGCCGGGCCCGCAAGGGGGCCCGGCGGTTTCTGTTCTAGAATTGAGGCTCACCCGCCCGCTGGTGGCCGCAGCACATCCGGGCCCTCCGCCTGCCGGCGCAGGAAGCCCAGCAACTCGTCCAGGGTGTTGAAGGTCCAGCGCCGGCCGGTCTGGATGTGCTCGACCTCGCTGCGCCAGTCGGCGGCCGACTCTGGAGGTGCCGGGCTGCGCTCGCGCCACAGCCGGATGAGGAAGGATGCATATTCGGCGGGTGTAGACATGGACAATCCTTCACTGGCCTGGGGCACCAGGGCTACAGCCCGCCCGGTGTGCTCCAGGGCTGCCGCCGGCTGGCCCTGAGCCAGCGCGTCCAGGCCGGCCTCCATCTCGCTCCACATCTCGCAGACCGGCAGGCCGATCTCGTGGGCGACGCGCACGCGGTGGCGATGGTCAGCTCTCTCGGCAGTTTCAAGGTTCAACCCCTTGACAGGGTTACTCATCGGTAAGCGATCGTTTTGCTTGGCGGCGGTCCCGTTCTTACGAAGTTGCCAACGGAGCGAAAGGTGGGGGCATAGCGTACTGAGATTCGATGCGGGAAACAACTATGCCCCTTGCCCTTGGTTCCTCTCAGGTCAGGTGCAGTTCACGGGCCTACCTCCCCGGCCGAATGGGCGCGGGAACGACTGGTGATGGACCCCAAAGTTCCCTACCCACATTGATCGCGAGGGTGCGCAGTTCATCCAGGACTTTCTGCGTGTCCTGGTGGACCTGCCAAGCGGCCCAGGTGGCCATGTCGGCGAACTCATAGGTCACCACCACCTGGGACGCGCCGGTGGCCGGTCGGTACGCCCGAAACTCCACTACCCCCGGCACAGCCAGGGTGCGCTGGATTGCGCTTTTGGTCCAGTCCAGGTAGGCTTTCACCTTGTCTGGGTGGATGTCCCATTTCATGACATAGAGCACCATCGTAATTCACCCCCTTTCCTCAAGATTTCCAGGGCAACAGGGCAACGATCGTACGCGGATAAGCAACACCTCCCTCCTACCAAACCTCGGCAGGCCTGGATCGCCTGACCCACCGGGCCCACATCGTCGTCATCACCGGCACCGGCTTTATTTGCTGACAAGTGCCTGTCGTACTTCGTGACATTTCCCCAGTTTGACGGACACACGCGATCGTCCACACCAAGCTTCCGTATCTGCACACACGTTCCGCAATAGCTAAAGAAACACCATCACGTCTATCTCTAATCAAGTATTGGCAAGAGTCTTATGACCCTGGCATATTCGGCTGCACCACGGACGTTTGAGTGACCAACGGAGGCCCTGTCGCACACAAACTCGCTGTCTCCCAGCCGGGATGCGGGCGCGGCTGCGCACGCTTCGGCGCGTTCTGGGGCAACCCCGCCGGCCTCGGGCGTGTCTTGGGGTGACAAGTCCAGGCCAAGACCCCAGAGCCAAGACTCGGGCGCAAAGATCGCGTGCAACGGCCCAAATGAGAGTTTGGCGAAGAACACTCCTGGCCCCTCGTATCCGGGGCCCGGATCGGCGTTTATCTCTTCAACTGCTGCCTGAAGCTTGGCGTTGGCTTCCTCCACGAAAACAAGGGAACGCTCAACCATGTTGTCCTTCAGAGCCTCCGTCACGAGTTGACCGATCACCCAGCCGAGCGGACCGAGGGGCCAAAAACAATAGGACAGGAACAGGCCGAGAAAATCCAGATCGCTATCCTCGCTCACGATCTGGTAATACCCTGTAACCACGACCCCTGCTTTCTTGAACTTCTCCGTCACCTTCTTGAGCAATGCAATCATGTCTTGGTGACAGTACTGCTCGGTGAGATCGACCAGGTCACTGTCCGCCATCGGGTTCACGATTTCAACAACGCTGACATCGTTGATCCCCCCGTCCAGCAGGATCAAGTTGACGGCGTCCGGATTGCCTTCGTAGGCATCCACCTGCTGAAGGATCGTTGGACGGCTTGTGTTTATCTCTCCGTGCAGTGGACGCTTTGGTGTGTTCTTGCCCACCCCGATAATAGCGCCAGAGTGCGCTCGCACAGCCTTATACACGCCAATCTCGCTTCGATTCTCTCGAATGTATTGTTCCACAAGGGAATGGAACTTGTAGGGTTCCTGCAGTCCCTGGCCCCATGCAATGGAATCTCCAAAAACGGCCATCTTGAATGTATCAAGCAGCACATTGGCTGGCTCAGATGTCTCACCCGTTGCCAGGACAACGCGCACCTCCACGGGCTCACCCGCATCTCCCGCCGCGTCTCCCTCGTCGGCCGCCCTCGGCGTCGAGATGGGGCGCACCAACTTGAAGACAAGAGTGCGAGAGTCGACAAACTCAACATCGGGCTCAGTCACGTACTCCTCGAGCACCTGAACATCCGCGCCCGGAGCAAAACCACTTCCGATCAATGTGACCTGTGATCCGGGCGCAAACCTTGCGGGTGGGGTGTCCGTACTGCGAGCAACCTCCCCGTCCTGAATCTGCTCGGCATGATGCACCACCGGAAGAATACGAAGTGTAGCCTTGTTCGACAAAGTATCGTCCTGCTGTCGGACCTGAACCGGCTGACGTCCGCCCTCGACGGCAGGAACCGTGAACGACAATAGGGTACCACTCTCCACAGTCACGGGGCTTTCGATGCCGCCAACCAGCACAACATCGGTGCTGGTAAATCTCTCTCCGTAGGCCATGACCACATCCCCTTCGACGGCCTCAATTGCTGACAGAGTTGTAATACATGGCTTTTCGAACTGGATCCAGAAAACCTCTTCATCAATAGGGACCAAGCTCAGCGCGTCGCTGTAATGTCTTCCGGGGTCTCCGTCGGAACCGGGCGATCCAGGACTACCGTCTTGTCCTCTCCCGCCATCCCCCCCATCGTCCTCGCAAGTCCAAGTACCATGGTATCCATGATATCCGCCCACGCCTCCCTTTCCGGGCTCTCCTGGGAGGCCACCGCGTCCCCGGGCTCCGCCGGCCGCGTCTATGTAGAAGCCCTGTGCCGCGTAGTGAAGAATAGTCTCTCCTGGTGCGTAGAGCGAGAATCGGCCTCCATGGCCGCCATTGCCACCCGTGCCACCATTCCCAGCATCGCCACCGTTTCCTCCCCAACCGCCATATCCAGCGGGCGGATCGCAGTTCTCCCCACGTTGTCTTCCCATTTGGCCAGGTCCTCCCGGGCCGCCGTTACCACCACGTCCTCCGTCAAAACCATCTTGACCTGCGACGTCGATCAACGGGCTGGCTCCTTCCATGTTCAGGGTCCAGACCTCGATCTCCGGGCCTGAGTCTCCATCAGGCCCGGGTCCACCCTGTCTCCCGGGTTCCCCTGGGTAGCCGCGTTCCGCGTAATGTGAGGTCGAACGAGGTTTTGCGTCCGGTCTGGGCGGCGTCGGTGGTGGGTCCGGTATTCTCTTGAGTTCTCGCTGCCAGGTGATCGTGACGTTCTCTCCAATACTGATCTGTTCAGCGATCATCACCAGGAACCGGTGCGGCTGCTGTAGGACGATTGTGGTATCATCCGCGATCTTGATCGCCGTCGCCGCCCAGTAGGCGGTGTTTATGGGAAGAGTCGTAGGCGCGGCGAACGCTCCGAAGGGCCTTGGTGGCTGTCGGGACACACGACCGGCGCTGGTTACACGAAGAGGGAATCGCTTAGCCTTGAGAAGTTTGGCTGCGCCCCCTGTCCTTTCCATCGGTAGTGTGCTCACCCCCCGACCCACGATAGTGGTCACCTGCGATTGCGCACCGGGTCTGGCGCGGAATGCAGAATGGAACGTCGTATCCACGTGTCGAAGTTGAACTCTGCCACGCCTACTGGGCGTGAGGACCCCAGCCTCAGGAACCACCGCCCCGGATATCTCTAACGTGCCCAAAGAGCTCAGGTCAGTTACACCCATAGCCGAGAGGACACGTTTGTGTTCTTCCATGCGCTCGATCAGCGAAACTCGAGGGGGTGGTACAAGCTTGAAGACCCTACGCGGCGCCAGCTCCTTAGAAACTAGTGTCGTGGTCCTACGTTTCATGATGGATCCTCTTGTAGAGCACTAATTTGTAAACCTCAGAGGTCTTGCCCCAACTTTTTGAGGAGATACGTCTTGCTGGCAGGGAAGGTCAGAGTAGAAGGCCTCCAGCCGTAGTCGAAGCAAACGTACGATACGTTTCCGGGGTTGCCGAAGCCGCCGAAGGCGATTTGCACGCAGCGTAGCGAAGTCGGCAACCACGTGTTCACCGATCCGTAGGGCAAGTGACCAAAGGGAGCGCAGAGTTCGCCCGCCCCCTCAACATCTCCCCTGAAGGTCAAGACCGCAGGGAGGAATTGGCGTCGCCGCCATCGGCTACTTAATCCGCTGCAGCCGATGCTGCAACTAAGCACTCTTTACCCCAGGTGGTGCATCACGCGTGCTTATTGGAGCTGGCCGGGAACCTCGACCATCTGGGGCGGATACTCCAGCAGAGTCTCGGGATCAACCGGCACAAACCAGAAGCGGAACGCGATCCGCAACTCGGTTTGCTCAACGTTGCCAGCCGCCTCCTTGTATCCCCACGTCCAGTGGTCGAGTTCGTACGCTTGTGGAGCCTTGGTCTGTTCCAATGCCTCCTCGTAGGCCTCATCGTACGTCTTGACGCGTGCCTCCTGCTTGACATCCACGATCTCCCTCCACACCTTTGAGGCGTTGAGGACCGACCCATCGTTGTTCATCTGCACCGCCATCATGCCACCTTCGCCGAGGACGTTGACCAGCATGCCGTCCACGTCAATCTGCCGCTTGAAGGTCACGATAACGTTCTTCTGGAACTGCTGCAGGTCTTCCTGCTTGCCTTCCGCAGATGCTCTGGCGATCATGAATCGCACACCCATCGGTTCGGCGAAGTTCTTCTCGGCCCAATCCTGCTCTTCGATGAAGTCCCACGCGTGCCTGATGTATTCCTCCTCCTCGAGGATAGGTCCCTCGACGATCGGCTTCAGCTCTCCACGGAAGTACTTTGGCGGCACTGGCCTTATTTCGAAGATTGGAAGCAACTCTGGGATGATGAGGACCGGTGCTACCCAGCGCGGTGTTGACGCAAAGTGCGAGAGGTACTGGATGTGATAGTACGATGTCCCGGAGGTATTGGGCTGGTTGGTGAACACGTTGTCCGTACAGAGCGGGGTGGCGTTCACGTCGGACCCGCCCATCGTAATACACAGCGGCACGACCCCGGACGAACCGCGCAAGCCGTCAATGAACGAATCCGCGACGTCATAGCCGTTGTTGTTGTAGTTGTTCCAGATCCTGTTCATCTGTGACTCGTGGCAATAGGCACAGGTTGACGATCCACAAGCCATCCGCAAATCCGGATTCAATACAGGGCCCCAACGCTCGTAGACATTACGCATATTCACAGAGTCCGCTGAACCATCAAATCCCCCCGGGCACTGGTACCACCAGTCGTAGCCCCCGGTGCAGGGGTGGGAGGGGTGACAGGTCATACCTGGGCAGCACCTGGGTCCATGGGCGAAGGTCGTACATGAGCACTGCCAGTAATAGCGCAGTAAGCCGCCTCCGGGACAGTCGCCAAGGCTCATATTTGACTGTGTCGCCTTATTGCCCAGGGTGTCCCATTCTGGTGGGGGGAAGCCGTGGCCGGCGTGGAAGAACAGCATGGCCGTCTCAATACCACTGGTCCCATCCGTATCATCACCTGGCGTGGTGAGATCCGCATCGTAATAGAAATGGTTGGTGTTTGACAGGCCGACATTCATGTGTCTCCGCGTCCATGTGGCAGGGCAGTGGTTGGCCGCCGTAGTCGCCCCCGCCATGTCGGTACCGAAGAGGAATTCCTCCGCGGTGTCGATATGCCAGTCAGTATTCCCGTGGGCCGTTATGGCCGTGTTCAGGGGTGGGTTGCTAGGACAAGTAGGTTCTGGAGTTATTGGTTCTGGAGTTATTGGTTCTGGAGTTGGATAACACGCTGCGAGCAGTAGTGCGACTGAAACGCACAAGATACATAGAGAAAGCCTTTTCTTCATGGTTCATCCTCCTTTTAGACAGTATTGGCTATCCATTCTCGTGACTATCGAGGCCCTTTTCTCGACCTCAAATTGTGCTATCTTCTGTTAACCAGCCCAAAGAGCAAGCGACCGCAGGGAGTGCTGAGTTCGCCCGCCCCTTCGCCTTATTACCAGTATACCCCCCAGCGGCGCACGACTGTCCCTGATCTTGTCATGCCAGCTCTGCTTCTCGGCCTCAATGAAGATTCAGAGAGCGCCAAGGAACAGAGGCAAGCTCACATGATAACCGATCACCCTGTGGATACGCCTTCCTCCATTGAGAGGCATACTATCACTGGTGGCGATGCGCATGTCCAGCTATGCAAGGCCTACGTTTGAATGGTGACGTACTTGCTGCACTCCACATCCCGGTACACCCAGCCATAGCCATTGGTGATCCTGGCATCGGCTACCAGCCTGAACCCGTAGGCGCATGACTCAGGTGCTCTCCAATGCGAGATTATACCCGCAGGCACCCAGTGTTCCCTGACGCCATTCCAGGAAGGCCCATGAACGGCGGGGTTACTGTCATATATTTCTTCTGCGATGGGCGGCTCATCAGGTGGTTCACCGGGATCCCCGTGGCGGGCGGTAAAGGAGTACCACCGCAAGTGTCCCTCTTGGTCATTGACCGTAATCTGGAAGCAAAAACCAGGATCGCTCTCAGGATCGCCCTGACGGACAATCTCACAAGGGCCTACAGGGAAGACTCTACGCCAACGTGGCTTTCAGTGCCCCACCAGGTCTCAAAAGAGTGTGAGGTGGTGCCCTATCATCCCTTCTGGGCTTTCGCCATGGCTTCAAAGTTCTCGTATAGCCGGGGTTCCCCGAACTGCTCCCTCATCCCAAGGGCAAAGCCCTTGATCCTATCCCACACGAGGCCTACTGCCAGCCAGTCGAACAGCAGTTCCTCGTTGAACAGCCCATGCTTGTAGAGAGTGCCAAGGGTTTCGAACCAGCCACAGATGTTAGAGACGTTGCGGAACCCCTCACTACCTGGAGGGTACTTCTCCACGAACTCTGTATAGTCGGGGACGAACTGCTCGCTCCACATCCAGTTCGTCGCTTCCGGTAGTCCGGATGCAGCCCCCCACTGAGCAAGTTGAAGCATGAGAGTGGCATCCTGGTAAGATCGTCTCCTGTCGATGGTTGTCATGATTAACCTCCTTTGCAAATCTATTTTGGCATTTCATACACCCTACTAATCTCCTTGCGACCAATATTTCACTCCACAGAACCTCTACGACCTGTCTTCTGACGACCAAGTAATGAAACCCATACTATGAAGCATCTCAAAAAAGAAGGCCATCTTCCTATTTAGCCGGGTTTGTAGCTCACACTCGGCAGCCCTTGCCAGGATTCTATCCTTAATCTCAACGGCAACTTCGTTGATCTGGCGAGCAATCTCCTCAACTGTATTCTTGCCGTCTATTGATTCCCAGACAGCCCTTCCTATCAAAGTCAAACCCACATATTCAACTGTATAAGGGTTCAACAAAAGTAGAAACTCCCCTTTTTCAACACATCTTATTCCCCATTTTCTTGCCGGGATATTATGAACAATCTGGCGAAACAGGTCGTCGTTCCGCACTTCTCCCTCACTTTGAGGCCAGGAGGTGAAAGCCAATATTTCATTCGCAAAGAATATTCCCTCACTTGAACCAGAGATGTCACCCAATGTCTTTTCTGCAATCTGACAAGACTTGATGAGCACTTTCGAGTTTAACGAGTATAAAGGACAGGGATTGCAGTAGCGAGTTTTGAAATACTTGCAATGATTGCAGGGAATGTAATCTGTATAAGTATCATCATCCAGAATGAATTCGAACATGTTTAAATAATAATCCGAGTTCCAGATTTCATAGAATGAGTAATCTATAAGACTCATTGGTCTGATCATAGCGTTTCCAATCTCATATCCGACATAGTGTTCGGCCGATATTCTGTCGCATGGGTACAAATTGCCATCAGGTCCGATAAAGCCGAGACTTATTGAGGCATTGCAGCAAATGCGCGGCTTGGGCATATGGAGATCGTATTTCTCTTCAATATAGTCGCAGATCAGAGGATAAACCTGGGGAGAAATCGTCAATTCGTCCATGTTCTTGCCCGATGAATACCTCCGAGCAATCGTTTTCGCGGCCTCTATCTCTTGTTTTGGCGTTATCGCAAGGCTGCTTATATTGTCCTCTGCAAAGCCTACGCCTACCAGGGAAAGCAACGTCCATTCATTTACCCCCAACCTCAGACATAAGTCTATCAACTGATCAATCTCCGAATAATTTAAACGGTTCAGGACAGTATTAACATTGACATGTATGGGGACATCCCTCTTCTTTATATGTGTTGTAAGGTTTGTTATATTATAGACCAGCCTTTCGTGGGTATTCTTCCCTCTGACGAATTCATGGGTCTCTTTAGTAGCCCCTTCCAGGCTGATAACAATACGATCGATCCCAGCATCTACTACTCTTTCCATCACTCTGCCGTTCAGAAGGAGTCCGTTAGTTACAAGTGAAATCTTCAGGCCCCTTGACACAGCATGCTCAACGACAGAAAAAAAGTCCTCCCCCATAACCAGAGGTTCCCCTCCAAGCAAGGAGATACCCTCAACACCACCATCCACCAGCTTATCAACTATTTCGAGTTTCTGCTCAACCGGTATCTCCTGTATCTCTCCCGTAAAGTATCTATTTCCTACTGAACAGTGAGTGCAACGTAGATTGCACCTATTGGTGATATCCCACTTGATATATTTGGAACCCACATTATCCTCCTGCTGAAACCTCGGCTGTTTTTTCTGTCACTGAAAACCCGGAGGCTATCTTGTCAGTGATAACCTTAACAATATCCAAACCCGAATACTCTGACCTAAACATTCCCCACTTCGTTATGGCATCCCAAAACAATTCGCTCTCATCGAAAAATTTCCCAAAAAGATTCATATCCTGGTCAATTACTAACTCATAATGAGGCTGCTTCTCCGGTGTAATCCTGAGGTACTCTTGTTCCCATACTCTCTGCAAGACCCAATCTTTGAAAAAGACATCCCTCCCCAACGTGTATAACAAACCCATAGATTCCCTTACAAAACCGATATCCGACCCTACCGGGAAATCTATTAAAAAGCCACACCCGCTTGCCTCAATAAGTTTCTGAACCTGATACTGAACAACTTCTTGATCAACGATTGTCGCAGTTCGAATACAATTCGACTCATTCACCTGAAGTTCTGTTTGACCTCTATTACAAGGCAAGTGTGCAAAAATATTGACACTCTTCCTACGCACACTGGGCAAACCCTGGGGGAACAATTCATCACGATAGTCGAGGTAAACCTTTGGCTTTCGGATAAAAGAGACGATTTCTTCCAGCAAAGCCTGAGATGGATCACAACCTTTGGTCTCAAGGTGGATATCCCAAGTTATATGTGGATTCCTACGAGATATTTCAGTAAACAAAACTTGTATCAACCAAAGGGAGTTCGGTAGGTTCTCACCATTACCAATCCACAGAATGGATAGATCGTTAGCCACCTTGTGACCGATCAGTTCTGCCAGTTTATTTACCTGAGGCGATGCCTTAGGAGGTGTCTCTATCTTAAGAATGATATTTCTGATAGGATAGTCAATACTTTGGGGATGAAAGCCATCATAGCTGCCAATGTGATAATCAAAAGAATGCAGGCTTGAAAGGATGGATGGATAATGAACGTTTAGTATTTTATCAAAGTCTGCGGAAACCTCTTTATGACGATTGAGGGCAGTTTCGAGCTCCCGACGAGTAAAGGTGCTGGTCTCAAGGACATAAAAGGGGGGAGCCGTTTGCACTTTTGCACCAAATTCCTTTGCCTGTCGTCTCAATTTGGCCCCATGTCCCAGAGATAAATTGAATATGAGAGGATTCAACTCATTATCCGAAACAAATCTCATCGTCTCTTCAAATGTCGCCAGTGAATCACCTGGTAGTCCCAGAATGGTGTCAACCTTTAGCGGGATGCCTTCCTTTTGAAGGATTCTGACCCCCCTCAGGAACTCAGCCAGGCCTATGGAGCGATTTACATTAGCGAGGACTTTAGGGTCAGTGCTCTGGAGCCCGACTTCAACACCTGTAAAATTGCTCGCTTTTAATAGCCTTGCTGTCTCCTCATCAACAAGATCGGCCTGAACAAAACAGTTGAACTTCAGAGTCTTGTCTTTATTGATCTCCTGTGCCATTTCGCAGAATTCAAAAAATACCGGAGAGGCATTAAAGGCGGAATCCAGTATAGAAACAATCATCTCCTCTCCCGTTTTCTTTGCCAGGGTCAATTCCTTCCGAAGTCTCTCTATGGCAAAGGCCCTTAGCTTTCCACGGCCGGTCCAAGAGCAATAGGCGCAGCCCAGCATACAGCCCCTCATGGTAAATAGCATCATCTCTCTATATTCCCTGGGGTCTATAAACCCCAGAAGATATGGAGAAGGGATAAGCTCTAGATCTGTAATCCTCTTTCTGGGTCTGTTGACAACAACATCATCATTCTTGCGATAGCATATACCTGAAATCTTGTCTATCGCAGGTTGCCCATGGAGGATGTGCCTTATAACCTCCACAAAGGTAATTTCACCTTCTCCAAAAACGGCAATGTCAATATCGGGATTGGAGAGGATATAGGTTGAGTTCCTGGTTACTTCGGGCCCACCCACAAGGACTTTCAGGTAAGGCAATTTTGCCTTGATTTTCTCAATATTGTATAGAGTACGTTCCACATTCCATAAATAGAGAGAAAAGCCCAATATGTCCGGGCTCATAGAGATTATAGTGTCGATCAACCTCTGACACCCGCTATAATCGGAGAGAACAGGGCCTAATATCTCGATGTCAACCTCTTCCAATAAACCATGTCTGTACGCTGATGCCTTCAAGTATCCTGCGGCTAGAGGGACATTTCGATCTATATATGATGGATGGGGTAACTGGGCAAGAAGGATCCTTGTTCTAGTAGAAGAACTTTCGGACATTACATACTCCCTTTCATGGATTCCAGGGTGTTCTTACTGACGGTCTTAATCGTTTCACCGCATTGTGGTAAAATTTCGGAGAGGAGAGAGCGGGCTGGGGGAAGAGGGCAACCTGGATCATGGGGCCATAGAAGGTCTGAGGGGCCAACTACTAGCAGCTCAAATTCGCGATCATACCACACATGGTGGCACGGCGCATATTCGAGCTACCAGCATAGGACAAGGTCGTGACCTTCCCCTATTTGGGGTTATGCATCCAGCGTTGCAAGCGGCGGTAGCAACTGGCCGTGTAATGAGCACGGCTGGGGAGTGGGGGGAGAATATGAAAGGCAGAATCCAAAGGATCCTTTTTTCTCATATCCTCTCCCCACGATTTACTCCTTCAGGATCTCTGGATAGGCGCTTCAAACTCCGCAGCCATTGGTTGTTTGCAGTTGTTAGTACAACTGTTGTCAAGCAATGCTACTTCTTCCCCTGGCCTTGCCACGATCCAGGGTGAGACCAATTCCGCAATCACTGCATCTACAGCAAGTTCTGCCCGTCTAGGTTCAAGCTCTAGTTTTCTCGCGATAGCCTCGACCAATTCCATCTTCTCCATTGCCTCTACCTCCTCGCATGATATGTGGTGTGGGGGCGCCAGCCCGCCGCCCACCTGATTTGTCGGGAATCTTTGGCATCCTGAGGACTGGCCCAGAGCCCACATCTGTAGGTAGCAAAAAGTCTCTTGAACAAGCATGGCATCTATCGGCCAAGAGAGCATAAGGAACTTTCTGTGACCTACTTAGTGGAAGTTTAGCACAGGGGTGGCTACAGAGTGGCTACAGAATTCGCAATCTCGACTCCAGGTAGCGGCGCTGCTACTCAGGATTGAGGATGCGGCCAGCCTTGGCCTCGATGATCGCATCGGCCCGCCGGGCCTGCTCGTCGGCTGCCCCAATGAGGCCCAGGGCCTGCAGGACCCGGGCGTGGGCGCGGTGAACCTGCTCGGTGCCGATCCAGCCTTCGTGGGCCTGGGGCACCAGGGTGACGGCCCGCCTGGTATGCTCCAGGGCCGCCGCCGGCTCGTCCTGAGCCAGCAGAGCCAAGCCGGCCTCCATCTCGCCCCACATCTCGCAGACCGGCAGGGCGATCTCCTTGGCGACGCGCACCGCTTTGTAGGCATGAGCCAGAGCACCTGTGGGATCGCCCCGCTGCCGCTCGACCCAGGCCAAGGCGGCCAGCCCCGCCGCCAGGTTCTCCCGGCACTCGCTGGCCCGGGCCAGCTCCACGGCTTCGGTCAGGCAGCGGTGTGCCGCCAGCAGATGGCAGTCTGCCAGCTCCACCAAGCCGAGCCCGACGAGCACCTCAGGCAGACACCGGCAGTGGCTAAGCGACCGGGACCGTTCGACGGCGCTCTCCAGCCAATGCCGGGCCTCGGCGAGGTCGCCCAGGTGGTAGAGAGCCAGCCCCAGCCCGCCCTCAGCCGCCTCCATCCCATGCCTGCTGCGTACCGCCTGCTGCTCAGGAAGAGCCTGCCGAAAGCGGTTGGCCGCAGCGGCATACTGACCCCGGTACAGCTCCCAGTAGCCCAGGTAAGTCAGGGCGTACGCCTGGGCCGGCCGGGCGCCGATCTGTCGGGCCAGGGCTAGGCTCTCGGTCAGGTGCCGCTCGGCTGCGGCGAAGTGCCCCAGCTTCAGGTGCAGAAAGCCAATGTTCAGGCCGTCCCAGGCCATCCGGTTGTGGTCGCCCACCGCCTGATGACAAGTGTATGCTTCCTGCTTATAGGCGAGCGCCCGGGTGTAGTCCCCAAGATGGAGGTGCACGTAGCCCAGGATGCGGGTGATACGTCCCCGCACCCCAGGGTTGGCCTCCTCACCAGCCACCGTCAGGGCGGATTCGAGGGCAGTGAGCGCTGGCTGCGGCTGGCCCAGGAAGTAGTGAGCGAGGCCAATCTGGGCCAGGAAGCGGGAACGGGCTGGCGTGTGATCCAGACGGTCGGCCAGGGCCAGGCCCTCCTCAGCCGCGGTGATGGCCTCCCCGTGCTGCCCGTCCAGATTCAGGTAGCGGACCCGGTGGGCCAACGCTTGCAGGCGCAGGCGATCGTCGCCGCTGACCTTGGTCAGGGCTGTCAGGGAAGCCAGGTCGGTGTCCCGTTCTGCCAGCCGGCCCTGGAGATAGCGCAGGTGGGCCCGGGCGGCCAGCACCTGCCCACGCTGGGCCAGGCAGATCGGCTCCGAGCAATCTGGATCAAGCCGATCCAGCAGCACCAGCATCCGGCTCTGATGCCCCTCGGCCTCCCGCCAGGCGAACAGCGCCTCGGCCCTCTGAGCCGCCAGGCCGTGGTAGTGTAATGCCTTCTCCCCCTCGCCGCCAGCATCGAAGTGGTATGCCAGGGCCACCACCTCACCCGGTTCGAGTTGCTCCAGTGCCCGGCCGGCACGCCGGTGCAGCAACTGGCGTCGCATCGGGCTCAGGCCTGCCTCCACCACCCGCCGGATGAGGTCGTGGTGGAACCGGTAGCCGGTGTCCTGCTCCACCAGCAGGTGCCGGGCTACCAGTTTGTCCAGGCCGTCCATCGTTTCCAATTCCCGGCGCCCCGCCGTGAGGCGCACCAGGTCAAAGCCGAAGGTCAGACCCAAGATGGCGCCGGCCTCCAGCACCTGCCGGGCCACCGGGCTGAGACGCTCCAGGCGCGCCTCCACCGCTTGCCGGACGGTGTCGGGCAGGGGGAGGTCTTCCAGGTCAGCCAGATCTCCCGGCAGCCGACCGGCTTCGATGAGCACCCGCAGCGTCTCCAACAGGAAGAAGGGATTGCCGCCCGTGGCTTTCTGGAGCCGATCGGCCAGGGCCTGGTCACCGGGCACATGGCCTTCCAGGTGGCGCAGGAGCGCAAGAACCGCATTTGCGTCCAGCCCCGACAGCCTCATCTCGGAGAGGACGCCCAGCCGGGCCAGGCCGCGGCGCAGTTCGCCCACGGCATCGGCCTCTTCGGCGCGATACGCCCCGATGACCAACAACCGGCTGCCCCGGAGGCGACGGCCCATGTAGACCAGCCAGTCCAGGGTGGCGCCGTCGGCCCAGTGGAGATCGTCCAGGCACAGGAGCACGGGGTGGGGACTAACAGCCAGACCCAGGGTGATCCGGCACAGCGCTTCGAACAGCCGAGCACGGGCCTCGTCTGGCTCTGCCAGCATCGGCGGCGGCAAGTCAGGATGCAATGCACATAGCTCGGGCAACAACCGGGACGCTTCGGCCAACCAGGTGGATTGAACGTTGAACGTTAAACGTTCCACGTTCAGCGTCGAACGCAGAGCCTGGGCAATGGGCTGGTAGGGGAGCGCCCGCTCGCTGGCCATACCGACACCCACCAGGATCAGCGCCTGGCCCTGCAGGCGCGTGGCGAAGTCCCGCATCAGGCGCGACTTGCCGATGCCGGCTTCACCCGAGATCAGGACCACCCCTCCGTGGCCCATTCGGACACGGGCGTAGGCCCGCTCCAGTCGGCGCAGCGCCCCGTCACGCCCGACCAGCGGCACATCCAGGCCGGGCAAGGTCGCCCACGCCGATTCTACCACCGGGCGCTGCAGCGGTGGCGGCCGACCGTCCAAGATGGCCCGGTAGGCGGCCCGCGTCTCCGGCAGCGGGCTGACACCAAGTTCGCGCTCTAGGACCGCCGCGCAGCGTTCGAACTGCCGTAGGGCTGCGCTCCGATCCCCGGTGGCGGCGTAGAGGGTGATGAGGCGGCGGTGCACGTCCTCGGCCAGATCGTCGGCTTCCAGGTAGCGCCGGGCATAGGCGATGGCGGCGTCGTAGTTGCCTCCGGCCGTCTGTTCCTCGATCAGCCCTGCCAGCGCCTTCAGGTATAGGCGCTCCCAGGCGCGCTGCTCCAGCGTGGCCCATGCCTCGAACTCGGGGCCATTGGGCAGGGAGAAGCCGGCCAGGAACGGCTTGCGATAGAGGTCCACGGCCTGTTGGAGAGCACGCAGACCCCCTCCAGCGCAGAGGCGGTCAAAGGCCGCCGTGTCCGACCAGGCCCGATGAGGGTCCAGGCGAACGTGATCGTCAGCCGCCAGCAGCACCTTGGGTGTGGGCAGGGTATTGCGGAGATGAGTCAGCAGGTGGCTGAGGTTGCGGCGAGCGGTGGATTCTGGGGTATGGGGCCAGAAGAGAAAGCATAGGTGCTCGCGGGGGACCGGGTCCAGCCGGGCTGCCAGGCGGTAGAGCAGGGCGCGGACCTGGCGGCGGGGGATAGCCAGGGCGCGCCCGGCCCACTCCGCCCTGGGCGGACCCAGCAGGTAGATCCGCAGGTCTGCCGCTGTGAGCCCAGTTTGCTGTTCGGCCTTCGATTGGCTGGACATGGCGCACCCTCAGTTCGTCCTGTGTGAGGCGTCAGGGGTAACGCAGCGCTGCGCACAAATCCATTGTAGCATACCTCATAGGGTAGTCAACTGACCGCTGGCGATTGTCCACACATGATTCGGCGGACGTACAGCGGGCTGCAGCGAGCAGAGAGAGTTGACATATAGGCGCTTCCCCATATACTTGTGTAGGAGGTGAAGTTATGAAGATAGTCGTCGCCGGCGCCCTGGGCGAGTGTGTCCACGTGGCCGGGGTGCTGAACTTTCTGCGACTGGCCGAGGCGGCTGGCTGGCGAACTGTATTCCTCGGCCCGGCGGTGCCGGTCGAGGAGGTGTTGGAAGCGGCCCGGCGCGAGCAGGCCGACCTGGTCGGCGTCTCCTACCGGTTGACGCCAGAGACGGGCGAGCGGTTGCTGGGTGAATTTGCGGAAGCGGCGGACGACCTGCGTGCCGCCGGTGTGCGCTTCGCTTTCGGTGGCACTCCGCCGGTGGCAGAGCGGGCACAGGCCATCGGCTTCTTCGAGCGCGTGTTCGAGGGCGGCGAACCAGAGGAGGCGGTCCTGGCCTACCTGAAGGGCCAGCCCCAGGCCGGCCTGACCGAGGCCGACTTCCCCCAGACAACGGTCGAGCGCATCGCCTGGAAGGCCCACTTCCCCATCATTCGCCACCACTTCGGCCTGCCGACGGTCGAGGCCACCCGCGAGGGGATCGCCCGCATCGCCGAGGCCCACGTGCTGGACGTCGTGTCCCTGGGCATTGACCAGGACGCTCAGGCCAACTTCTTCCACCCGGAGCGGCAGAACCCGCGCCGCAGGGGGGCGGGCGGCGTCCCGGTGCGCAGTGCCGACGACTACCGCGCCCTCTACGCCGCCAGCCGGCGCGGCAACTTCCCCCTCCTGCGCACCTACTCCGGCAGCGACGACTTCATTCGCCTGGCCGAGATGTACGTGGAGACCATCAACATCGCCTGGTGCGCCATCCCTATCTTCTGGTTCAACCTTATGGACGGGCGCGGGCCGTGGAATCTTGAGGACTCCATCCACGAGCACCAGAAGGTGATGGCCTGGTACGGCGAACAGGACATCCCGGTGGAACTGAACGAGCCGCATCATTGGGGGTTGCGTGACGCACCGGACGTGATCTTCGTCGTCTCGGCCTATCTTTCAGCCTACAACGCCCGCGCCTTCGGCGTGCGTGACTACATCGCCCAGATGATGTTCAACAGCCCGCCGGGTCTCTCTGACGCGATGGACCTGGCCAAGATGCTGGCCTGCCTGGAGATGATCGCGCCGATCTCTCGACCTAA
>Ga0315543_1002171_pt1 | contig 19503 bp, 16 predicted proteins | sample SalMarSW160210MG_2_FD_203098 | JGI IMG/M metagenome (GOLD analysis project Ga0315543, IMG submission 203098) | Salt marsh sediment microbial communities from the Plum Island Ecosystem LTER, Massachusetts, United States - Salt Marsh Sediment SW1601-210 ...
GTGCATTTGGCTGACAGAGGAACTTGGCTGGTGTAAGCCGGGCTTACGGGTGCTAGAACAATTGTTCTTGAAATATCTTGAAGATGATGCTTTTCCAAAAAGGTTGCATGATAAAATAAAAGATCAGTTAATACTCTGTTTAATTGGTTTGTCAAAATTCAAAGAAGCCATTAACTTATTCGGTTCTTCCAGATTAAATGCTAATGAACTTGATGATATTGCACAAATTTTTAATTACGGTATGGCAGAGTGGGGGCTAAATGGATCCCTACCAAAAGATATGTTTGAGAGAGTGGTACAACTTGACATTAATAAAAATAAGGAATCAAAATGGGCAAATTATTGCCAGTGTTTGTCTATTGCATATTGGGCTATTGGAGATAATAAAAACGCCAATCAATATCTTTCCAAAGCTATAAATTTAATTTCTGAAGATCCAGATGCTGAGTTCAGTTGTTGGCGATATTGGAATGTTACTCCGGATGAATTCAAAGACGATTGCCATTCTATCGAAAGGTTAATCAGTGGGGAAAAAATAGTTCCCTTATTCTTCAATCCTTCATAATAGTATAACCGTCCTTACCGTTTTCCCCCTGCCCTCCGCCGCTAAATTTTTTTTAATTATTTCTTGACTGGCTGTACGTATATAGTCTTCAATCCGCGCAGCGTTGTGATGGTTGCAGTTGCTGCCTTCGGTTCGGTAATCTTTTATCTTACTCTGGCGTTTTGCGCCTGCGTAATTCTGCCTGTTCCTCATCGCAGCCCTCGCCAGCAACTGTAATTATTCTTATTCTTTTCAGTGTTGTTTCAAAACATACCCGCCGGAATAAATAAAACCACGAAGAAAGGAAGAATCACGAAGAAGATTATATAATTAAAAAGATAAAATATTATAATACTTCGTGTCCTTCGTGCCCCCTGTGGTGAATAAATATAAAAACAAGGTCTCGGCCATCGGCCGAACTCCACAAATCTTCAATATTAAACCTGTCCCCGCGGAGGTGGGGATATTAAATCTTAAATTCTTTAATCACTATACTTGTATGCAGTATACTGCATAGTAGTATACTGCAATGAAGCATAGTAATAACGTTTATTTGCTTTAAGGTGTGACTGCGCAGCAGGAAAGGATTCAAAGTGCAAATCCGGCTGAAACGCATTTCAGGCAAGGATTCATCTTTGAATTTACAGTCCCGATGAATCGGGACCGTCTTAAAGCAAAAACTCTGTGAGTTCTGTGAGCTCTGTGGCTAACATAATTCGTGTTAATCCGCGGTTATTTTTGATTTTTGAATTGCTGCTAAATACCAAATACCATATGCCAAATACTAGATACTGCGTAATCAGCGTTTAATTTTAAATTTTGGCAATTCGTCATTGTTTCGGAATTCGGAATTTTTTACACCTCTGTGGTAAAAGTAATCCGTTAAATCCGCGTAATCCGCGGTTAATTTTGATTTTATTTTAACTGATAACCGATAACTAAATTGCTGATAACTGACGTTACTGACTTTCCTCAGTAACGTCCAGTATACTCGCATCCAGTTCGGAAAGAATCGTCCTTATACCGGGCGTATTGACGGCTTCATCTATTGTTTTCTTACTTGCCTTTGCGCCGGGCGGTTTCGGCTTTGCTGCTGCCGCACCTGCGCCGCTGATAGTCTCAAAGATTGTTTTTATCTTTGACCCGACCGCGCCGCTCAATACCGACTCGATTTGCTCACCCCTGCCGTTGCTCTGGCACAGCTTCATTGAAAATTCATCGCTTGCATCAAAACCGAGCGTCAGTATATTGCCGCCAATTCGCAGAGGCACCGCTTTTTTCAAAAGCTGGGCAACTCTTGCATTAGCAGCCGATTTTGCAAAATCAACGATTTTATCCCAGTTTTGTTTTATCTGCTCGATATCTGCCCCGCCTGCGATTACGGGCGCTTGAGGAATATCCTTAATTTCCACCTTTGGCCGCTGCTGGCCAGGCGGTTGTGTTTTACTGGTTACTATCGTGTTTTTTTTTGATTGCGCAATATCGCCGCCCTGCCGTAAAAGCTCCTGCACACTCATAAAATGCTCGCTCAGGGCAAGTCTAAGCATCGCCGCCTCGAGCAGTGCGCGGGCGTTGTCGCTGTTTTTTACCGGCCAGCGGAGCTTTTCGAGAAGTGCAACGTTATAGATAAGTGCGGGGATATCGAATGTATCGGCTATTTTCAAAAGCGCATCTTTCTCAGCTTGTGTCAGTATTACAAGCGATTCATTGCTGTCTGCAGATACCTTTAAGACCATCATATCGCGAAACGATTCAACCAGACCGTCAACAGCGCCGACGCAGCTTAGGCCGGAATTTAAAAGCGCATCGAGGCAGGCAAGTGTGCCTGCGGCATCGGATGAGCCGATTTTATCGAGCAGCTCGTAAATCTTTTCCTTGTTGGGCTGGCCGAGAAACTCCTCGAGCATAGTAACGGCCAGTTTTTCTGAGCCTGTGCTGATAAGCTGGTCGACAAGACTTAGCGCATCGCGCATTGAGCCGTTGGCAAGTCTGGCAAGAGCGATGATACAGTCGTCTTCAAAATTTATTTTCTCAGCAGTGAGAATTTTCTTAAGCTGAGCCATAATATCGGCAGGACTGATATTGGCAAAATCGAACCTCTGGCAGCGGGACTGAATTGTCGCAGGCACTTTATTAGGTTCGGTAGTTGCGAAGATGAATTTAACATGTGCAGGCGGCTCTTCGAGGATTTTAAGCAGTGCATTAAAGGCACTTACGCTAATCATATGAACTTCATCGATAATATAGATTTTATATCTTGCCCGTGCAGGCCGGTATATAGCATTGCCGCGAAGCTCACGGACATCGTCCACGCTCGTATTTGATGCACCGTCGATTTCAATAACGTCAATATCTTCGCCTGTATTTACGTTAGTGCAGCTGTCGCATTTAAGGCAGGGCTCTGTTGTGGGCTGGTCTGCCGAAAGGCAGTTAAGGCTTTTGGCAAGGATTCTCGCCATTGTGGTTTTGCCGACCCCTCTTGTGCCGGTAAAAAGATACGCATGAGCGACTTTATCGGTTTTTATTGCGTTTTTAAGGGTCTGTGAAATCGCATTTTGACCGACTACATCGTCGAACCTTTGTGAGCGGTACCTTCTTGCAAGGACGGTATAAGACATTTTTACTCCGTATGGTTTTTTTACGTCTTTCAGGACCATAATAAATGCAGCGGAGCAAATAGTCAAACTGAATCCCGCCTTTGGCGAGGTCTCGCTCGCCCTCGGCTTCGCCGAGGGCACTTGGCAGATGTCCCTGCGGACACAAGATCTGAATTTAGCGATATTAAGCTTGTCATTTTCCCGCGAGTGATTAGAATTACCGCGTTGATAACCCGGCCGGGTCCCAGGCAAATCGCGTACGTGAACCTGGCGAGGCGCGGAAGCGAGCAGCCATAAGCGATAACGTGGTTGTGTCAGGGCAAGCCCGGCCGCCTGTTTCCGGTTAGCGCCGACCGCAGTGGTCGGGGCTGGAGAAAGGCCAAATTTGTTATTTATAATGAATAGCAGAGGAAAAAGTTATGAAGGTAAAAATTGACGATAGCTGCACGGCCTGCGGGCTTTGCGTCGAGACGTGCCCTGAGGTCTTCCGGATGGGCGATGAAATGGCAGAAGTCATTACGGATGAAGTACCACCACAGTTTGAGGACGCTGTTCAGCAGGCAGCGGACGAATGTCCCGTCGAGGCTATCGCAGTCGAGTGAACAATATTTTACTCGGCACTCAGCCTGCCGAAACGCGACAGCGGCTTGTAAAGCCAGTCTGCCCTGCCTTTTATTAAGGCTACATGAATAGGGCCGAAATATCTGCTGTTGCGAGCATAATCCCGATTATCACCAAGAATAAAACAGTGATGTTGCGGGACTGTTACCGGAGCAAAATCACGAATTATCCGGCTATCAGAAAAATTTGATAAAAATATTTTATATTTGGCACCGTTATTAAATTCATATAATACGTCCCCTTCCATATCTCCGCCGAGGGGGTCTTTTATTCTTATACCATCCAGTGTTGATTGAGGAAGCTCCTGACGCTCAAGCTGCCGGCCTTTTCTTTTTAATCGCATTTAAACTTTTATTGCGGGCAATGGTGAACAGCCAGGTAGGAAAACTGCCCCGTCCATTGTCGAAAGTTTTTAATTTCCTGTACGCGGCAAAAAATACGTCCTGAGCAATGTCCTGGCAAATATGTCTGTCGTTAACAATACTGCCTATCATTCTTATAACCGGCTTTTGATACCTTTCCACGAGCAATCTGAAAGAGGCCGCATCGCCATTGATAACATTTTTAATTATCGTATTTTCGTCAATCATCCAGCCGTCCAAAACTTGCAGCTATCTTTCAGAAGGTTATACAATCACCGATAAGATACGTTCCCATAAATTTTGACATTTTTTCAGGAAATGTCCATAAGATAAATAACGGCAAGTATTTGCTGTTCAAAGCGACAGGCAGGAAATATTGAAAAAATAAAAGGCAATTCGAGTAAGATTTTGATATAATTGCGAAATTGGAAGGCTTGGTTGCATAGCCAGGCGTTTAATATGGGAAATACCGGATTGGAGGATATTAGATATGGACAGAAAATTTAAGGGGTTAATTGTACTCTTCGTCATTTTCTTTTCGTCATTTTCTTTGCTTTTTTCAACTACATTAAGCTTTGCTAAACCGGTTGGCAAAGAGAAGGCACTAAAGGCTGCAAATACATTTCTTAATGCGGAGAAAATCCGTGAAGAAAGAAAACTAACGAAAATCATTGCAAAACAAGCACAAGAGACTATTAGCCTAAAAGGATTTGCCAGTAGTAAGATTCAGGAAATTCGTGATAAGAATGGCAAAATTCTTGCATATGTTACGGAACTAAAGCCAGAGGGTTTTATAATTACTTCGGCAGATGATAATATCAGGCCCATTATTGGTTACTCATTTAAAGGCAAATTCCCTTTCCAAGATTCCAAAGAAAATGTTTTGTTGCACCTTGCTAAGTGGGATATTGAGGCAAGGCTGAAAACGTTAGATTCAGAGAGTGCAAGTGCGAAAAATCTTTCTCAAGGGAATAAATCTCTTTGGTCAGAATACACTTCGACAGAGACAGCATTACTTAAAGGGCTTTCTTCCACAACACAATGGGGCCCTTTAATCAACAACGACCCTAATTTAACATGGGACCAAGGCGACCCTCTCAATCCAACATATAACAAGTTTTGTCCAAAAGACCCGGCTTATCCTCTTAGTCCAGGGCGTAGAAGCTTAGTGGGGTGTTCTGCAACAGCAATGGCACAAATAATAAATTATTGGGCATTTCCACCTTCGGTATCTTTCCATGCAGGTGATAGGTATACCTCGTGGCACCATTACATAAATCTATTATATCCTATAAGGATTGATGAAGACTCAAGTTCATACAACTTCCCTTCGTTTGATGATCTCAATGCTGCGTTGTCAGTCATAAACTACACGGGGGATCCTAATGAGAAAGCTTATTTGTCTTTTGCTGCTGGAATTAAGAATCATATGGCTTACTCCAGTTATAGGTCCGGAGCCCTATTAAGTGCTGATGCTTACAAAAATGGTTTTTACTACGGTTCGGCAACCTGTAAAGCAGGAATCTATGCTTCTGGTATTGGAGGCGGGCTAAACTGGACCGATTACGAAGCTATTGTTATTGAAAACATACAGAAAGAATGGCCAGTGGAAATATCATTGCATAATATTCACACTCTTATTGTTGATGGATATAGATCAACTGGTGAATCCCATCTCAATTTCGGTTGGGGAGGTTATCGTGACTTGTGGTACTTTTTGCCAAATGTTATTGATTGGAACACTGTGACAGAGATTATTTACAACATTTGTCCTTATCCAGGTTGGGGTCAGTATGGTGGAGATTCCAAGAATACAAGAAGAACACGTTACAATGGTCCCGAAGACCATAAAGTGAAATGGATAGTGGATACTAGCCTCCTTGATGCACAAACCGATTTGGCAACTGCTATTGTTGGTTCAAGCGGTAACGTCTATGCTTTTTGCCAAGCAATGAATTCTTCTGATCCTGGAAAGTTTTTTATTATAACGCCCCACGGCGAGATCCTTAATGATACATCAATACCAAATCCGGCAAATATTGCTTCGGAGCCTGCTCAGGCTTCAAGCTTTGGGCTACCAATTTACATCGCATTTGACAACAAAGTTTACAGGATTTCACTTGACGTAAATGTCGAAATGTTTTACGAAGATCCCGATCATCGAATAAAATTTGTGTATCCCACACAGGTCGATTCTCATGGAAATGTGTATATAAGTGGTCCTTGGAAACTTCGTTCGCTGGATCTTAATGGCAATCTCAGATGGGAGAAGACCTTTGCTTTGGGTGGCAGCATGAGTTTTGTAGCAGGCATTGCCATAGATGAAGACAGAACTCGAGTATATGCCAAATATTATGACGATTCCACCGACACTGCCCACATATGGGCGTTAAACAAATACACAGGAGATGAAATCTGGGATGTGCCTGTTCCCGCTGTCGCTTCTCCTATGGCTGCCGCTGGCGAACCCACTGTAGGTGACGATGGTACTGTTTTTGCGAGATTCTTTACGAGTTTGCGAGCTTACAATCCTGACAGTAGCATGAAATGGGATTACACTGTCAATACCGGCCAAGAATATTTGGAACCTTTCGTATCACTGGGGCCGAATGCAAACATTTACATCTGCGGTGCTAACATTGCATCAACGCCGAAGCACGCATGGATACGGTCGTTAAAGACATCGGATAAAACTCTCCTGTGGGAATTTACCAAGGAGTATCCTTCTGATGCTTCTTCTTATGACTTCAGGGCTCCTGTAGTGGCATATGATAACAATATGATTTACGCCGTCTTTCATGAGTTATCTTCACCTGGTTATCGAAAATTATATGCCCTGAAAGAAAACGTCAGTGGCCTTACTGAAATGTGGGAGCATGAAGGTGCCGACTGTATTCTTCTGGGTTCCACAGGAGCAGCCTATCTGCTGGATAGAGAATCTGAAAAGATAATTGCACTGTCTGGTGGCGAGGTTGGGGATCCTGATGGTGCTGGTATGGCGTATACAAATAATATCGCTCCGACTGCTCCAACAAATCCTAGCCCGCAATCCGGTGTTCTTAACCTCAATTATGAACAAGCACTTTTGTTAAGCTGGACCTGCAGTGATCCGGAGGTACACGCCCTGAAATACAATGTTTATATTGGCGAGGGAGACAGTGGTACTATTGGACTTTACGCAAAAGACTTGAATGAGCCAAATTATGTATTTACAAACCTTCGTCCAGGTACCGGTTATTTGTGGAAGGTTGTTGCCACCGATGGCCAGGCAATTGCGGAAGGTCCTACTTGGGCTTTTGCTACAAAGCCAGCCAAAACAGACTTAAACAGCGATGGCAAAGTTAACTTTGTGGATTTTGCGTTCATTGCGAACTACTGGATGAATGAATGTTTGGAACCAAATTGGTGTAGTGGGTGCGATCTCGACCATAGCGGCGTTACTGATACGACCGACCTTTCAATATTCGCAGGCACATGGTTGAAAGTCATTTCCTGTAATTACAGGGTTGTCAACATCAGACAACTTACAGATGGGGTCATTGGAGAATCGGGATGCGCCTTTAATGCAGACGGGACAAAAGTTGCTTATCGGAACTTTCACCCGCCATATTCCTGGAACTACTGTGATATCTGGACAATGAACACAAACGGTTCTTCTCAAACCCAGATTACGACGGCAAGTAATGGCGAGTTTAATCCTTCTTTTTTGCCTGATGGTAGAATCACTTATACTAAAGAATTTGGTGGTAATGATTATGACATTTGGATGGTTAATGCAAATGGCAGCAACCCTCATTCGTTTATCGGGGGCTCGTACAGACAACAGAGCAGTTGTTGGCATCCAAATGGCAATAAAATTGTTTACGAAAGTGAGTACCAATACGCCGGCCCCACAGAGATCTGGACTGCCGACTCAAATGGTAGTAACAAAATTAAATTAACTGATCACACTACTGATGGATATGCTCAGAGTTTCCCGATATATTCTCGTTCGGGAAGTCTAATTGCTTATGCAAGTCCAGCCACAAGTAGTGCAGAATATCATATATGGGTTATGAACGCCAATGGATCTAATAAGCAGCAAATAACACTCGGTGATAAGACACAGTACCCTATGTTCTGGTGGCCGGATGACTCAAGAATCGGCTACACGGAGAATGGGAAGGTATACTTGCGTGATATCGCCAACGGAACTGACCAGTTACTTTTAGAGATTCCTGGTGCGACCATCGATGAGTGTGACCTTTCCACTGATGGGACAAAGCTTGTATTTGCCTTATCAGATGGGTCAGAATTTCACATTTGGATAGGCGATGTTATTTGCGAACCGTAGCTACGATTCGTCCGAGCATGAAATGCTGGCAATTAGTACTAATCTGAGGACACCGTACCGGGGAAACTCGTGCTTCGTAGTGAAGTCGCTTCCGGCCTTCGCAACCGCTTCGGCGGAGTAGGCACTTCGCAGAGTAGCAAAGAAATGTAACTTTTTATTAACCTGCTGCGCCTCCCCCGCTCTTGCTGGCAAGAAGCTGCGGGGCAGAGCAGCATAAGTCGTTTATCTTAAGGCGGTTAGGTAAATATCGCAAAAAAGGTAACAAAAGCCCAATGGGCTAAAAAAACAGAGGATAAAAATAAAAAAATCAACGACTAATTTGACACATCATTTCTTTATGCTACAATTACAAGTGCAGTTGTAATCGCTCTCTTATACAAGAGAAGTTGTATAAGCAAAATTTCACACTAATTTCAAATTGCAGGGAGTTGCTTATGGATAAGCACATACTCGTTAAAGACTCCAAATATGAAGGCGGATACGTTGCGTTTACATCTGTAACAGACCATACAGTAATTGCCTTTGGTAAAGAACCGGAAGAGGTAATAGATAAAGCGAAAAAGATTTCAGAACATCCGATGATACTTTTTGTTCCAGCAAAAGATATGACCTGTTATTACTAATGCCGATAGTTGATTTTCCATTTCAGCAAATAGCCCCCGGCCATCCTAACCGTCCATCCTTATCGTAAAAATAGTTAATCCGCATACCGGACTGCTTTATGATACTTACGGGATTGTTGACACAGGGGCAGACGCTTGTGCAATTCCTGCTTATTTTGCGAAAGTTTTGGGTTACGATTTAAAAAGTGGAACGCCCAAAACTGTCGGCACTGGTAACGGAGCAGTAATTGCTTATTCCCATATATGTCGTTTAGATATTTACGACACAAATTCGGTAGATAAGGGAAATCCAGATGTTGTTTACACGACCTCTGAAATCCGAATTGATTTTATGGAACAATTGCCCTATGTTTTGTTAGGAGTAAAAGATTTTCTTGGGCAATTCTACTTGAATATTGATTATCCCTCGCAGCTTTTTTCTGTTCGCCAGCCTTAAAATAAAATTATTAAGATTTCTTTCTTGTTTTAGGCTCACACATCATATATCTCCTGCCAATTTAAATACAAATTAGCTGCCTGAAAGCTCTTTGCTTCTTTCCGCTGCTGCGGTCAGGGCATCGGCAACCATTTTTTCAAAACTGCACTTCGAAAAGACCTTCAGCGCTGCCTCTGTCGTGCCGCCTGGCGAAGTAACGTTCTTTCGCAAAACGCCGGGCGATTGATTTTTCTTTGCAGCATCGACGGCAAGAAGGCCTGCCCCTTTTGCGGTCTGGAGCACGAGCCTTTGGGCAACCTGTCTTTCAATGCCGAGCCTTTCTGCAGACTTTATCATCTCCTCCATAAGCAAAAAGAAATACGCAGGGCCTGAGCCGCTGACCGCAGTTACCGCATCGAGCAGCTTTTCATCATTAACCGTTACAACTACACCAACCGCGGAAAATATCCGCTCAGCTTCATTGAGCCTGTCTGCAGCCTGCTTTGTTGCGTATATGGCGGCAGCGCCCTGGCCGAGCAGTGCAGGTGTGTTGGGCATAACACGAATGACAGGTATATCTCCGAGGGTTTTTTGAATTCGGCCTGTGGTAATGCCTGCTGCGATTGAAATTACCAGGAGATTTTTATTTACGGAACCCTTAATCTCATCTAAAACCTGCTGCATATTTTGAGGCTTGACGCTGAGGACGAGTATATCGACGGATTTGGCCAATTGTGTGTTGCCGGCTGCGGATGTGACTTTATATTCATCGCAGAGCTGCCGGAGCCTGTCGGTGCGGATATCGCTGATAGTTATATCGCCTGCGTTATAGACCTTTGTGTCGATAAGACCATTGATAATGGCCTGTGCCATATTGCCGGCGCCTATAAAGCCGATTTTCGCCATTTATTGCTCCTTTCAGCCATTTTCGCGTCAGACAAGGTTAGATATTGCTGTCTCAATATAACCTTAAATCCTCGTTCTTCAATCTTAAATTCCTTTTGTCTTCCACCCAAACTTTGCTAAAATCGATTATTGCCCGGTTATGATGGTTTTGATAGTATTATTTAATAGGTAAATTCAACCTGTTATATAAATGAAGGTAAAACTAAACATAACAAACCTTTGTAAAGAAGCTCATTACTTTGCTGTGTGCGAGTCTAAACATAATGAACCTTCTCTTTTCGGGGTTACTGACGGCAAAGCTGTGGGCACCTATTTTGAGCATAAATTCAGAAATTACCTGTCTGGGAAATACGATTTTTCGGCAGGCAGTTCGGCTTCAGGGATTGATTTTCCGCAATTAAACGTGGATATGAAAGTTACGAGCATTAAGCAACCCCAGTCTTCCTGTCCATACAAATCCGCGCGTCAGAAAATTTTTGGGCTGGGTTACTCTCTTCTTGTTTTTGTCTATGACAAAACTGATAACGAAAAACTTAAAACGGGCCGGCTGGAAATTCTGCATTCCATCTTTGTAGAGAAAGACAAAACCGGCGATTTTCAGACAACAACCGGTTTGCGTAAGATAATCGCAAATGACGGAAATGTGGACGACATTATCGCTTTTTTACAGGAAAGAATGCTTCCGGTGGATAGTATCGAAGCACAGAAGCTGGCACGGGAAATTCTCAAAAAACCGCCTCAAATCGGTTATCTTACTATTTCAAATGCCCTTCAATGGCGGCTTCAATACAGACGTATTATCGAACAGGCAGGGAAAATAAAAGGTATAAAGAAGATTCATTAAATATGAACATTCCAAAAAGCAAAAAGAAAATAGAATTAGGGGACTGGCAGACTCCGCAGGACTTAGCTGAGAAGGCCTGCCGGACTCTTTTGGAAGCCGGAGTCAACCCTGTTTCAATAATAGAACCGACTTGCGGCAAAGGCAGCTTTGTACTCGCTGCTTTAGAAACTTTCCCATCAGTCAAACACTGCTTCGGACTTGATATATCAAATGAGCATCTGACCGAGACCATTAAAAAAATTCAGCCATTTAAAAATCGTATTACCTCCGCAATAATCCGGGGCGATTTTTTTTCTTTTACGTGGGAAAAACAAATAGAATCGATGCCTGACCCTGTTCTTGTTATCGGCAATCCTCCATGGGTAACAAATTCGGGTATTGGCAGCATTGGCGGCAAAAACCTTCCGAAAAAATCAAACTTTCAGAATATGAAAGGATTGGATGCCGTCACAGGTAAAAGCAACTTTGACATATCAGAGTGGATGATAATCAGTATGCTGGACCAGCTAAAAAAACGACAGGCCTGTCTGGCAATGCTTTGTAAAACCGCTGTTGCACGAAAAGTACTGCTTGGCGGCTGGAAAAATGAGATGCCTTTTGAATGGTGCAGTATATATAGAATAAACTCACAGCATCATTTTGATGTTGCTGTGGACGCCTGCCTTTTTGTCGTCAAACTGGGTCAAAGAAATTCGGCTTTGCAGTGCAAAATTTATGGTGACTTGAATCACGATTCCTTTGAGCATCTTGCTGCCTTTGAAAAAAACCGTCTTATACCTGATGTGGTTTTATATGAAAAACGGAAACATCTTGCAGCGGATAAAAATGAGCCTTTTAAATGGCGTTCAGGCATAAAACATGATTGCGCAAAAGTTATGGAGCTGCGGAAGGAAAATAATCATTTTATAAACGGATTTGGAGAAAATATCGACCTGGAAGATGAGTATGTGTTCCCGATGCTCAAAAGTTCCGATTTGGCAAATGGCGAAATTGAAACCATCAATCGTTATATGCTGGTGCCGCAGCATTTCATTGGCCAGCAAACCAGTATCATTAAACACAACACTCCCAAAACATGGGAATACCTGCTGAAACATTCAGACCTGCTGGACAAAAGAACAAGCGTTATATATCAGAACAATCCGCAATTTTCCATTTTCGGCGTCGGCGATTATACTTTCACAGACTGGAAAATTGCTATATCCGGCTTTTATAAAAATATACGATTTCGTCTTATAGGCCCTTATGAAAGCAAACCTGTTGTCTTTGATGATACCTGCTACTTCCTGAGCTGCAGGACAAAAGAAGATGCGGCGGTTATGTATGAAATTTTGTCTTCGCAGGCAGCAATGGAATTTTTCTCCGCTTACATCTGGTGGGATTCCAAACGGCCTATTACTCTGGAATTATTAAATATGCTCAGTCTCATCAAGCTCGCCGATTTTTGCGGCAAGCACGCTCTGATTGAAAACATTTATGAGAATACCAAGTCTAATCAACTAATAATGTTTTAATCGTTAAAGCTAACCGTTAAGGAATACAAAAATGCAGAAAAAGACGGATTTCAGCACGGCAATAAAGACAAAATATCCCGAGCAGATTGTCATAGCAATCGCAAAGGACAAAGACGGCAAGGCCAATCCCGTTACTATCGGCTGGACAATGATAGCCAGCGGCGAGCCGCCCATGCTGGCTATTGCCCTTACGCCAAAACGGCACTCAACGGCTGCTATAAGGCACAGCAAATGCTTTACGGTAGCGTATCCAACCGAAGAAATGGCAAAGGAAACGATGTTTTTCGGCACGCACAGCGGCAGGGACAGTGACAAATTTGCCGAAACCGGCTGCAAAATAAGCCGGGCCGACAAAATTGACTCGGTAATTCTCGACGATGCTGCTGCGAATTTCGAATGCGTTCTCGAAAGCGAGCAAGCTTGCGGCGACCATATAATCTTTGTCGGCAAGGTAGTCGCAAGCCATATCAACAGCGAAGAGAAAAAACGGCTATATACCATAGGGCCAAATCATCTGCTCGGCGGTGTCAGGAAAAAATCTAAAACATAATTAATACGAGAAAAGCCTGTTTTTTGCTTTCCGGCACTTATTTTCTATGCTATAATGGACTTATGATTTCCGGAGCGGATAAAAAAATAATCATTAAACTCGCACGCAAATACAATGTAAAAGAACTCGTTCTCTTCGGCTCAAGCTGCGATACTAAAAGACCGGCCAATGATATCGACCTCGGAGTTAAAGGTATAGCCGCTGACAAGTTCTTCAGTTTCTACGGAGATCTTATGATTTCTCTTTCCCTCCCGGTCGACCTTGTGAACTTGTCCGGAAATAATAAATTCAGCAGGTTAATTTACAAAAGCGGATTGAGGCTGTATGGCAAAGCTTCGTGAAAAAGTTGAAGCTGAACTGGAAAACATAGAACAAATCCTGGCAGAACTAAATAATGCCAAAGGCCTTGCCGATTTATCAACCGTTGAACTGGCGGGAACAGGGGCTTTTATTCATAACTTCTATAACGGCATTGAAAATATATTAAAACAAATCCTAATCAGCAAATATGGAAAACTTCCCGATGGTGCATCCTGGCACAGTGAACTGTTAAAAACGGCAGTAAAAAAAGAAATAATTTCCTCAAAAACAGCTAAAAATCTGAAAGATTATCTTGCTTTCCGCCACTTCTTCAGTCATGCGTATTCCTTCGACCTCGACAAAAATCTAATATTGCCGCTGATAAAAAAGGCTAATCCGGTTTACAAAAGCTTTCTTAAAGAAATAAAAAAAATCATCTGAATTTCTATCCTGTCAAAAGCTCAAATTCTTCGGGGCTGAGGGTCTGCCTTAACTTGCCGAGTGCAACGAGTTCTATCTGGCGAACGCGCTCTTTGCTTATGCCGAGCTCATCGCCGATTTGCTTTAGTGTTTTAAATTTCTTTTTCACGAGCGTGCCTGTCAGGCCGAAATGGTAGCGAATAATGTGCTGCTCCCTTTCTGTAAGATTTTCCTCTATTATCTGCTCGAGACTGCTGCGGGCCATCTCAATCGCTTCAACGCCGACAGACCTCGTCTTCAAATGCTCGGATACAGACATCTTCTCTAAATCGCCTCTTTCCGCACCAGCCGGCCCTGCCGGCTGAAAATGTGCAAACTGGCGGGCGATTACCCACGAGGCATAAGTGCTGAATCGAAAGCCTTTCGTATAATCAAACTTTTCCACCGCTCTCATAAGAGCCATATTGCCTTCGCTGATAAGGTCTGCAAGATTCGTACCTGATGCGTGCCTGCCTGCAACGCGGATGACGAGTTTTAGATTAGCTTCTATTATCAGATTCTTTATCCGCTCTGCCTGATTCAAATACTGCTCGGCCCGGCCGGCGGCATCGGCACAGGGCCGCGTCAGGCTCAACTGCTTGACGCAGCCTGCAGCGAGGTATTTCAGGAAATTATACCTGCGGAAAAGCTCGCTCTCCTGCTGGCGATTAAGGGCGGGAATCTTCTTAATCGCATCGACAAATTCCTGCCAGTTTTTGTCGGGCCCGGCTTGGCTTTCGGATAAAAGCCCCTTCGGCGTTCTCCGCACGCCAACAGGAACTGACAAAATTCCGGCCTGTGCATCCGGCTGCTTAAACTCATCGCTCATAATATAATCAATATGCGTCGCCAGCAGCTTTCTTATTCTTCTCCTGTTTATTATCCTGTATATCGTACTGGCGCTTTTGCTGAATTTGGCTGCAATCTGCTCAATCGAGGCGCCGGACTCATACATATTATATATCAACGAAGTCTCTTTCGAGCCCAGCAGGGTATGAGAACTTTTGAATATCTGTTTTTTGTGCCTTTTTTCATAGTCGATAACAATCAGCCTGACGGTTTCAACGGCCTTTTTGAAATGAGCAGCCGTTTTTTTTATTGCCGCCGTCCTGCTCAAACCGCCGGCTGAACCTAACTGTTGTACCATTTCAATAACGGCTTGTCTGGTCGCGCCGCCAGTTGTGCTGAACTTTGAGGCTTTTTTCACAAGCTCTGAATTTTTGCCGACAAACTCCTCGACAGCAGAAGATGAAAAACCGATAGCAGGCGCACCTGCACTAAAAATGTATCTCCTGCACAGCAGGCCCCTCTTACGCCAGCGTTCAATCGTCCGTTTCGAAACGTTAAATTTTTTCGCAAGGTCATCTATTGAATAAACCATCTCGCTCTGCTGACCGGCCTGCAACTTCAGCCTTGCACTTGCGCGCAGGCCATAAACCGGCAAATCCCGCAAAAGCTGCGAGCCGGCAATTATTTCTGTCTTTGCCCGGCCTTTTGGTCGGTATCCTGTAATTTTAAAACAGACAAATTCAAAGGGGTAATCCTGATTTGACGACACTATTTTGTATAACTCCTCTGCTGCTGCAAGCTGCTTTAATTGCTGGGCCCTCGGCACAAAGCTTGTCTCCATAAAGAGTTGCGAAAGTAGCTGGTTTTTGATTTTCTGCATATATCTATGTTGTATTTATACGAGAAAATCGTGAAAAGTCAAGGCTATTTATCATCAAACCAGGTGTCAAATCAAAAGGTTATCAAAGAAAAACCCGCCGTGAAACGGCGGGCTAAATATTTTATGGACGAACCCTGCCAAAGTATCGGCAGGGTTAACCAATTTATTTTTCGATAAGCGATTTAGCAAGGTCAACGGCTGATGCGGCATCTGGTGCGTAGCCATCGGCGCCAATCCTGTCAGCAAAGGTCTGCGTTATTGGCGCTCCGCCAATCATAGTCTTTGCGGCAATGCCCGCGTCTTTGAGTGCCTTGATTGTCTTTTCCATCGCAGGCATTGTAGTAGTAATAAGCGCGCTTAAGCCGATAACTTTCGCTTCGGTCTCCTTTGCCTTTTCGACAAATTTAGCGGCCGGCACGTCAATTCCCAAATCAACGACGTCAAAGCCCGCGCCTTTTAGCATCATAATCACAAGGTTCTTGCCGATATCGTGCAGGTCGCCCTGAACGGTGCCGATAGCCGCCTTTCCAACGGGCTCAACGCCTGCCTCGACGAGCTTCGGCTCTAAAATTTCCATAGCCGATTTCATCGCACGAGCGGCTATAAGGACCTCAGGGATATAAACCTCGTTATTTTTGAACCTGCCGCCGATTATGTTCATACCCGCAATAAGACCTTCATTGAGAATCGCTTCAGGAGAAAGACCTTCGCTGATAGCCGCTTTGGTCAGCTCAATTGCCTTTGCCTGGTCACCGGCGATAACAGCTTCGCTTAACGCCTTCATATCCGCCATAACCCTGTCCTTTACCTTAAAAGACAATAAACCATAATTTTCCGACTTTACAAACAGGCCAGTATTAAACCGTTTTCAAACAAATTATCAAGAGAGAAGTCTGAAAATGGGTAAAAACTCTGGTACAGCAGCAAAATAATGACAAAAAAAAGCCCCTGCTTTATAGCCAATTCGATGCAATTTATGGAAAATTGAGTTACGATACCAACCCGACAAAGCGAGCGATAACAAGGGTTAAAATGAGCGATTACATAGTACTCGTCAAACAGGTGCCGGACGTTACCCAGATAACCGACAATGCATTCGACCCCGATACCGGTACGCTCATACGCACAAGACTGGCAAGCGTAATCAACGAGCTTGATACGCACGCACTTGGTATCGCAGACAAAATGAACCGGCTCGGCAAAACGAAAGGCAAGATAGTCGCCCTGACTATGGGCCCGCCCATGGCAGAAGAGGTTCTGCGATACAGCCTGGCAAGATGCGGTGATGCGGCGGTACTTTTAACCGACAAGGCGTTAGGCGGAGCCGATACGTGCGCGACGGCAAATCCGCTCGCATGCGCCATTCGAAAAATTGTCAAAGACATACTCGGCGACAGTAATGATTATTATATCGTAACCGGTATGCAATCGGTTGACGGCGATACCGCACAGGTACCTGCTCAGATTGCAGAAGAACTCAACGTACCCTGCATCGCTTACGTAACCGATGTCGAGTATAAAAATGAGAAATTCGAGTTCACAAAAATTATCAGCGGCGGAAGCCAGGTAGTAACAACACGCTCTGTGCCGGCGGTTGTTACCATTGCAAAATACGAATATCCATTATTTGCAACCTTCGCAGATACACGAAAAGCAAACAGATTCAAGCTCACTCAATGGTCAGCAGACGATATCAAGGCAACGCATACAGGGATAGCCGGCTCAAAGACACGCGTTATCAGGGTTTTCCCGCCGGGCAAAACTACAAGAAAATGCCGACAGATAACCGAACCGGCCCAGTTAGTAAAGGCAATTGCCGAAAGCCTGGCTGAAGGGCAAAAGCAAACTGAAAAAACCGAAGACAAAACCGACGCTTATATCCTGCCTGAAAAAAGAGCGAGCCTGTTTGAAAGAAACTTCGAAGGAACAAAAAAAGAAAGCGAAGATTATAAAATACTTACCGAAATCTTTAGGAAACTGGCAATTACCGGTTTTTCCGAAATTTCCAAGGAAGCAAAAGAAAAAATCATCGGCCTTGGAGGCGGGCGTTTTCATAAAAATGCCCTCGAAGATATGCTCGAAGGCTACAAAATCACCCTGCCCTGTTATAAGGGCGAGGTTATGGTCGTTGCGGAACTCGACGGCGGAAAAATTCATCCTGCGACGTTCGAGCTTATCGGCAAGGCCCGAGAGCTTGCAGACTGGCTGGAGACAAAAGTGGGCGTGACAATCGCAGGCAGTCATATCCAAAAGTTTTGCAAGGAACTCATTGCGGGCGGCGCCGATGTGATTTACACAATTGAGCATCCTTTGCTCGGCGAATTTGACCCCGCCGTTTATAAAAAGGCGATTAGCGATACCATCAGACAGTACCGGCCGCAGATTGTGCTGTTTGCGGCGACGCCGACAGGGAGAATGCTTGCGCCAATGATAGCTTACAGACTTGGATGCGGACTGACCGCTGACTGCACAGGACTGGAAATAAAAGACAGCTCCAGAAAAGGACAAATCGGAATACTGATGCAGACCCGGCCCGCCCTGGGCGGCAACGTTATGGCAACCATAAGCACAAAAGATTCAAAATGCCAGATGGCAACTGCAAGGCCGGGCGTTATGAAAAAACTGCCGCAGGACAAGACGAGAAAAGGCGAAATTATCGAACAGACACCGCAATTAAGCGAAGCAGATTTAAGCCTGAACATCATAAAAATGGAAAAGGCAGCCGGCAAAATCAATCTCGGCGCCGAGATAGTTGTCAGCGGCGGAAAAGGTATGCAGAGCAGAGATAACTATGAAAAGCTGCTAAGCGGACTTACGACAGCGCTGGCGGAAAAATTCAGAAAAACCGCAGAACACGGCGCTTCAAGAGCCGCTGTCGAACAGGGCTTCGCAGACCGCGCTTGCCAGGTAGGACAGACCGGAACGTCTATCGGGCCGAAATTATATATCGCACTTGGAATATCCGGCGCGATACAGCATATGATAGGTGTCGCAAACAGCGAATGCATCGTAGCAATCAACAGCGACCCGAATGCGCCTATTCTCAAATACTGCGATTACTATATAATAGGAACAGTTGAAGATATCGTGCCAAAACTGGCCGATACTTTGACAAAGGATTCAACGTGAGCCAAACCAGTCAAAATTTTGCTTCGGTACTTATCGTCGGCGCAGGGCCGGCGGGACTGGCTGCCGCAATTACACTTAAAAATCGGCAACCGCAAACTGAAATCTGCGTAATCGACAAGGCCGCTGAGCCGGGAAACCACAATCTCTCAGGCGCTGCGCTCGAAAAAGACTGCCTTGACATGCTCCTGAATCCAGTCGATAAGGACTGGAAAAACTCCCAGCAGGCAAAGGATGTGCTGGCATATCAGGTCGATAAAGACAACATCTTGTTTATGGCAGGCAGAAATTTTGCATTCAACTTTTCCTTTTCAATGAAAATCTTTAAAGCCCTTAAAATGAATATGGCTCAAATGAGCCATACGGGTGATTATATCGTATCCATAAGCAAACTGACGAAATGGCTCTGCCAGACGGCAAAAAGTCTCGGGGTAGAAGTAATAGGCGGTTTTGCCGCCGAGGATATTATTTACGATGAACAAAAAAACTCAGGCTTAGGCGTAAAGCTCGTCGACCAGGGGCTTGATAAAGAAGGACGCAAACAACCCAACTACGTTGCAGGCGAAATAATCAATGCCGATGTGATTATGCTCGCCGAGGGCTGCGACGGCCTTGTAACCGAGAAATTCATACAAAAGGC
>Ga0315543_1002172_pt1 | contig 19499 bp, 16 predicted proteins | sample SalMarSW160210MG_2_FD_203098 | JGI IMG/M metagenome (GOLD analysis project Ga0315543, IMG submission 203098) | Salt marsh sediment microbial communities from the Plum Island Ecosystem LTER, Massachusetts, United States - Salt Marsh Sediment SW1601-210 ...
TGCGGTATGAGTAAAAGGTATACCCGGAGTCATCGTATCACTATTGGGCTAACAAAAACTCGTCGCCCGAGCTGTAGTCGGGCGACGAGGAAAACGTTAAAAGACACCGTCAGGTCTGAAAGACCCTGACGGGTCAGTTAACCGGTTGGAAAGGATTAAGATGAGTCCCGTTAGGTGCCATAGGCATACCAAGGGTAGACTTACAGAAAATAGCCGGCCACTTCAGTGGCTGGAACAAGCAGAAAATAGATAGAACGTCCCGGAGGAGCTATAGGCATACCTTTGGTAGACTGAAAGGTAAACGTCCGTATCGGTCAGACCGGCTCCCTGCAATCCGATTCACGATCCAGCCCTGTGAAATACAGCTACGCAGTAAAGACATCGTCTTTATTTTACATGGCAAGCGGTCAGATCGGGTTTCATGCTACCGTCTGACCCATTTCGGGTCTCCGCCCGGATGACGCAGTCGGACGGGTGACGGATCGGATTTACGTCCATTTGTCGATTAACCTTCTTTTTATTTTTCCCCTGTTTTTTCGTAACTTATATGAAATTTACCTTTTTTACACTGACTACCGTGAAAAGGATTATCAATATTTTTATTTTACTGCTGTCCATTGTTTTGTTAAACAATTGCAGTAAAGGGGATAATTCCTACAAAGAGGATGTTCCTGAATTCTTTTATGAATATTCAGATCAGGTTGTTAAACATGTAATCCATCTTACCGGTTCATGGATAACGGAATACTTAACATACATCAACGATGATTTCACTCAGAGTACCGTTTTCCACGATAATGATACCATCTTTGAAAGCATCACAAAAAACCCGCTGAATGAAATAACCTACAAAAGAACTTTTTACAAAGGGAAGGATGGCTATGCAACCTATTGCATTGATACCGGTTTTTTCTCCAGCTCGTACTATTTAGCCAGGTTGGATTACGAATATGAAAATGACTTTTTAACCTCCATAGAAATTGACTGGCAACGCACAGGCACCAATCCTGATTCAGGATCTATTCTTATAACCCGTACAATTACAGATGAGAATATCAGCAGTTCAAAAATATCAGAGGCTGGCTGGCTGGCGGGATGTACAGATTATTACAGTTACAACCAAACGCTTAACAAGGTAGATATCAGGAATTTTTCAAACGGGATAACCGGGAAATGGAGTAAAAACCTGGTCAGCCGGATCACCTGGAGAGCGGGTTGTCCTACCGGCCCTTCCATGACCGAGGCTTACAGTAAATACGAATATGAACTGGACCAGAACGGGCATGTCAAAAAAATGACCGAAACCTACACTCCCAGTTATCATACGTCATTATCTGAAGGAGTTTCAAGAACCGTTTATACCACACTGTATGAATACATGATCCTGGAATAGTTAAATAAACTTTATTTCTCACTATTGCCTTACCCTGATCATCCCGGTTACTGTCCTCATTTTGATTGCAGGATTTTTTTACCTGGCTTTTTACCGGGAAACAGTTCAGGTATGAGAACGGGAATGTCCCCATTAGAAACAGGATAGATTTTAGCATTTTCATTTTTTCTATTTTTAATTGTAATTGTCTGACGATAAGCAAGAGTGTACAGTTCATTCATACCTCAGGCTGACCACCGGGTTCTGCTGTGCCGATTTGGCCGATTGATACAAAATGGTAATCCATGAAATGATCAGCGCTATCAGGGAAGCAAGAATAAATTCAGCAAAACCAATATCAATGTGATAGGCAAATTTTCGAAGCCACCGTTCCATGAGGAAATAGGCAGCAGGCCAGGCAACGATGTTGGCAAGAAGAACAGGCAGCGAAAAATCCCTGACCAGCAGCAGAATAATGTCTGTGAAATTTGCCCCATTCGCTTTCCGGATACCGATCTCTTTGGCTTTCCTTTCTGCAACAAAGATAGACAGGCCCAGTAATCCAAGACAGGCAATGATGATGGATAAAACAGAGAAGATTGCAAAAAGCTTGCCGGTCACATATTCTTCCTTATGGAGATCCAGGAAATCCTGGTCCAGGAAATAATATTCCAGCGGTTCGTCCGGGACAAATGACCTCCATGTGGCATTAATAAAAGAAATGGTTTCAGGCAGTTCTTCGCCATCGGTTTTGATCGCTGTATAGGCGATATACCTTGTTTTTCTATCGACCATTAATAAGGATCCGACTGTTTGGTACAACGACTGGAAGGAAAAATTTTTGGCCACTCCAATAATAGTGTAAGGATCGGAATCGCTGGCCCCCGATGAACGGAACTGTCCGCCTACAGGGTTTTCAAATCCCAATTCTTTTGCAAGCGTTTCATTGATGACAGCAGACAATGAATCCCCCGGATAATCCCTTGAGAAAAACCTTCCCTCAACCATTTCGATCTGGAGAGTATTCGCAAAATCATAGTCGACACCCACAACCCTGGGATTTAGCATCTGCGTTGTTTCTCCGGGAATGGAAAGAGAGAATCCGTTGAATTTTTTCCCGGGAGCGTTCTCCATGAAAGAAACGCTTTTAATCCTGTGATTTGTAAGTAATGTATTTCTAAACGCATCCAGGTTGTCATAGAGTTTCCATGACCGCTGAATAACAACCACGTTTTCTTTCTTGTATCCAAGGTCCTTCTTCTGTATGTACACAAGCTGGCTGCGAATGATCAGCGTACTGATGATGATGATGATGGAAATGATAAACTGAAAAATAACCAGCCCGTTTCTGAAGTATTTTTTTCTTCCTGTTGATAATTGCTCTCCTTTGATCACCTGAAGACTATTAATATAGGAAAGGTAGATCGCAGAATAGATGCCGGACAGGATCCCCAGAAGAATGGCTGTCAGGATCAGTGTGACAATTATCCAGGGATTGTCGGAATATCTGATCTGGATCTCTTTCATTGCCAGGTTGTTAAAATAAGGAAGGATGGTTTCGATGATGATCATGGCAATGATCAGCGAAAGCAGGCTATACAGTATGGCTTCAAGCAGGAACTGGAAGACCAGTTTTTTGCGGGATGAACCCACAACTTTCCGGATACCGACTTCTTTCGCCCGTACACCCGCCCTGGCAGTTGAAAGATTTGTGAAATTGATTGCCGCAAGGATCAGTATAAACAGGGCAACAAAGGAAAAAAGATAGACATTCATTTTACTGGAATTGATTTCGATTTCAAAATCAGTATGGGAGGTGAGGTGGATATCCTTAATCGGTTGAAGACGCATTTGATAAGAGTTGCCTGCAGCCATGGCCTCATCAACAGTAACTCCGAAAGCTTCAATCAATTCAGGCTCCAGGTATTCTTTGATTACGGGCATACTTTTTTCCAGGAAAACAGATTCAGGAGTGCCATCAGCCATGACCAGATAAGTGCAAATAATATCCATGTTGATCCAGGTGGTTGCCCTGGATATCCAGTGAGATGAAAAGGAGATCAGTATATCGTAATGAAAATGTGAATTGGAAGGGCAATCTGCCGTTATTCCCGTTATCTTGTATTCGTTATTACTGATCCTGATTGTTTTGTCCATGGGATCCTCTTTCCCGAAATATTTTTCTGCACAGCTTTGAGTAAGCACAACGGAACCTGGAGCATCCAGGGCCTTTTCAGGATCACCGGCAATAAATTGAAACGTGAATACCTCGAAAAAGAGGCTGTCCGCATAAAAGACCCGGGATTCGGAAAACATCCTGTCTTCATACCGTACGGTAACGTTCGCGTCCTCAGTGGCATTAAATAACCGCGTAGATTTCAACACCTCGGGTATCCGGTCTACTAAAATCTCACCCACCTTCACCCCGGTATGGACCACATTCAGTTCATTTCCCTGCATCATGGCTTCAACCTTGATGCGGTATATGTTTTCGTAATTATCATGAAACCGATCATAGCTCAATTCATCCCGCACATACAGAAATAACAGAATGCTGCATATCAAACCAATGGTCAGCCCGATAACATTGATGAAGGAAAATCCCCTGTGTTTCCAGAAATTCCGAATCGTGATTTTAATGAAACTGCAGATCATAAAGAGATAATAAGTGATTATTTAGCTAATAATTCTTCAATCAACTTTTCAAATTCTTTAACCGGACCAAGATCTTTGTCCGGATCATAACCATCATACCCTACATGTTCCAGCTGATAGGTGAAATTTTTGTCAATTATTATTGTTTTTGGTATCTCACGGACTTTAAGTTTCCTGGATTCCTTTTTTTCCATATAAGCAAAAGGCAATTTATAATTGTGTTTGGAAACAAAGCCTTTGGCCTCCTCAATGGATTGCCAGCCGGCATTTACAATATACATCACAACGTTCTCATTATTTTTGTATTTCGAGTAAAGCTTTTCCATATAGGGCATCAGTTTGATACAAGGTCCGCAATGTGTATCCCAAAAATCCAGCAAAATGATCTTTCCCTTTAAATCGTCAGATGTGATGATTTTCCCTTCAAGAGTTTGTAATTCAAAATCCGGTACTTTATTATCTGAAAAAAAGCTGGCTAACAATATCCATAACAGACAATAGATCATTCCTTTTGTTCTTTTAATCATAGTTTCTGCCTTTTCGAGAGAAGTAGCAATGGGAATGCCAAAATCATAAAGTGCTATAAACAAGACGAATAATTAATTACATTAATTCATAAGGTAAATATTTTTAACCATTTTGTAAAAAATATTTACCTTGCATAAAATTACAATGCATGATAAAGAAAAAGGTTCTGGCGGTGGATGATGATCCATCGGTACTGGATACCCTGAAGATTATCCTTTCCAGGGAAGGGATGGAGGTGGTTGGGATTCGGAATCCAAATGCTTTGTTCAGGACACTTGATTCCGAAGAGTTTGACCTGGTTTTGCTGGACATGAATTTTGAAGCAAAGGTGATGACGGGTAACGAGGGTTTTTTCTGGCTGGATGAGATCCTGAGGAAAGATCCGGATATGCAGGTAATCATGATCACAGCGTATGGTGATTATGAGCTGGTGGTCAGGGCGATGAAAGAAGGGGCTTTTGACTTTGTAGTTAAACCGTGGGAGAATGAAAAATTGATCTCAACCATTAATGCTGCCTGTATATTGCGCCAGACAAGAAAAGAACTGAATCATGCCTGCCGTAAGAACGATCAACTGATGAAAGAGACCCAACGGACTACCGGGGAACTGGTTGGCAATTCGCCAAAGATGCAGACACTGAAGAAAACAATCGAAAAGGTAGCTCCAACGGATGCCAATGTACTGGTTTTTGGGGAGAATGGAACGGGGAAGGAACTGGTTGCAAGAAAAATCCACAAGCTATCCGGCAGAAGTGACAAGGTCTTTATCAATGTGGATCTGGGATCGTTAAATGAGAACCTGTTCGAGAGCGAGCTGTTCGGCCATAAGAAAGGTGCCTTTACCGATGCATTCGAGGACAAATCCGGAAGATTTGAAATCGCTTCAGGGGGAACACTCTTTCTCGATGAAATAGGCAATATCCCACTCTCGTTGCAATCCAAGCTTCTTGGTGCATTACAAAACCACGAAGTTAGCCCTGTAGGAAGCAACGAAACCTATTCCTTCGATATCCGATTGATATCTGCCACCAACAAGGATCTCCTGCAAGAGATAGGCGTTGGGACCTTCCGGGAAGACCTTTTTTACAGGCTGAACACAATTATGATACAGGTCCCTCCGTTGCGGGAAAGGGGAGATGATATCCTTTACCTGGCGGAATACTTTCTTAACCTGTTCACCGGAAGGTACAATAAACCCCACCTGAAATACAAGCAAAGCCTGCCTGACAAGCTCCTGCAGTACAAATGGCCCGGGAATGTCAGGGAATTGATGCACGCTGTGGAGAAGGCGGTCATCCTTTCTTCCGGAGATGTGCTTACGGAGGACGATTTTATGCTCGAGAATCAAAGAAGACCGGTGGGTGACCACCATTGGCCATTGAAATTCAAGGATATCGAGAGACAGGCGATTATCCGGGCATTGAAGAATAACAATCAAAGCATTGTGAACGCTGCCAGGGAACTGGGACTGACCCGGCAAACCCTGTTCAATAAGTGTAAAAAATATGGTATTACCTATTGATGTAAAAGAGTGAATACACGATCCTTTGTTTTCCAGATTTTGATGCGACTGCTTCTTATCCTGGTTACTCTCCTGGCAGGCGTCTATTTTTATCTGCACATAGATAAATTGTTTTCGGTGGTGGGTGTGATCCTGCTTCTTGTCCTGCAGGTTCTTTTGCTTGTGCGGTATTGCAGAAGGATAGATCATGAATTGTCCAATTTTTTTGACTCGTTGTCCAGCGATGATTTTCAGTCTGCAAATCTCAACAGTAAATATATACAACGTCATAGCAACCTGGGGAAAAGTCTCGAAAAATATCGGAGGCACCTGGCAAAAATCAAGAAAGAGAGCCAGATCCGTGAAGTTTTGTTGATGCGATTCCTTGAAAATGTGGATACCGGGATCATCCTGTTCGACGATAAGGACCGAATCTACTGGTTAAATTCCACTGCCCTCCGTATCCTTGGGATAAACCGCTTTGATGCTATCCTGGATTTGTGGAAAACATACCCTGATCTGTCGGAGGTCTTCAGCAAGATCAAACCCGGAGAACGTAAGATATACCGGTTGAATACAGGCAGCGATATCCGTACCCTTACCCTCAGAAAAAGCGAATTCAAAACCGAAGATAAAAAGCTTACCCTTTTTGCATTTGATCACATCAGCAGCGAATACTCTGAAATTGAGCAGGAATCATGGGAAAAGCTGATCCGCGTGATTACCCATGAAATCATGAACACACTTACGCCCATTACAGCCCTTATTCAATCCATAAAAAAAGAGCTGAGAGGGCATGAAACCGACCGGAAATGGTTCATTGAATCAACCGATAGAAGCCTCAATCTGATTGAAGAGCGAAGCAGGGGATTGCTTGAATTTGTTAAGAAATACAGACAGGTAACCCTAACCCCCCGGATCAATCGTAGGCGGATAAATGTTGCCGAGTTATTGCACAATACCTGCCTGCTCCTTGAGAACAAAGAGGTAGCCATAACCATTGACACGAAGCCCATTGACCTTATACTATTCGTTGACAAGGAACTTTTTTCACAGGTCATTGTCAATGTGGTAAAAAACTCGGTGGAGGCGTTGGATGGCAAAGAAAATGGCGAGGTCCGGATCGATGCATACCTGGGAGATGATCAAAAGGTCAGAATCCGGATCTGTGATAATGGTCCCGGGATCGATCAGGAGCTGCTCGACAGAGTCTTTGTTCCCTTTTTCACCACAAAAAAGAGCGGGTCAGGGATTGGACTGGGCTATTCCAGGAAAATTGTCCGGTTGCATGGGGGGACCATGGAACTGCAAAGCACTCCCGGTAAGGGGACAGTTTGTACGATTACGCTATAAGCCCTGATTGTATGTCATTGGTAAATGTTTTGGACCAATACCCGTCGCCCGAACGCAATTCGAGCGACGAGAAGTATTGTCTTTCCCGGATGCTTTGAATTACATGCTAATGAACGTCTGGCAACTATTCGGTCCATGGAACGCTTTCCCTTTAAACAGCCATGTAGTTAGCCCGTTTTATACGGATCTTACAACCAGGGGCTCCCGCCCCTGGCTACCAGCATGTGACTCCGGAGTCTGCTGTATTACCTTACAAAAGCGCATCGGCATGCCCGGCTGGGAATGGTATGTTTTATAAACGATCGCGCATTCAGTTTTTAGTCCCATAGGGATGGTATGTCTTTAGAATACGTTTATTTATTAAAGAACCGGTCCAACTTCAGCCGCTAATCAGCCGGAAAACTGATCGTGGACCGGACAATCCGGCCGTTGATTAAACGAACAAAAAAAGTGATACGATGACTGAGCGAGGCCTCGAATTTCGACCCAGCCTGTGCCTATGGATCAGATCTTTTCGTCGCTCGACTTGCGTTCGGGCGACGAGTTTTTAAACCCCCGAAAGTCGTACCCCGGACTTTAGCCGGGGCACGATGATTGGAAAGTCATCGTATCACTACCTTATTCAAAATTCACGGATAAACTTAATCTACCTGACAATTAACAATTAACTGATTCTTGTAGATACATTTAGTGCCTGCTTACAGGAAAGCAAGCTCTCTATTTACATTACCTTCACTTCCTTCTCTTCAGATTGCCACAGTCCATGGTTTGTACAGAGAGCCATGGCGGTGAGGTTCATGTTGACGGGACCCGGGATGATGTAGAAATCCACCTCCACGTTGGACGGGTTTAAAAACGCGTGGCATGGCAGGGAATTTGGTTAGCGGTTAAAAATCAGATTTACACTGTAGATAATGCTTCCGGGCTGTAAAAGTAGTACAATTATTTTGAGAAACCGAATACATACTGTACATTTGCATTCCTGTATACTGCGGGGTGGAGCAGTGGCAGCTCGTTGGGCTCATAACCCAAAGGTCGCAGGTTCAAGTCCTGCCCCCGCTACTAAGAAAAGCTCACCGATGAAATCGGCTGGGCTTTTTTCATGGCACCGCCTAAAGCTTGCTTGAAAGGTTGTGCCATGAGAAAAGACCGGAACCTTGCTTTGCAAGGTGAGCTTTTCTTAGTAAGTATCCCTTACCAGGTCCGCGAAGAGCGTAGCGATGAGCAATCCTGCGAAGCGGCAGGCTTTTCAGAGTAAGTCCCTCTACCCCATTCAGGATCACAGGTTGCGAAGCAAACTGTAATCCTGCCCCCGCTACTAAATATGTATAAAAAGCCCTGAATTATCGGGGCTTTTGTTTTTTCGGGTAACAAAATAGTAACAAAAAAAGTTTTTTTTCATGCGAGAAATGATTGGTAGTGCGTTTTAAAGTCTATTTTTAGCCCTTTTTGTACACTACGTACCTAATTTAACAGATTTCAATATGTTACAATTAATTCTAAATTGCTGGTTCTTTGTACTTTAAGTGTCTTTTTAAAGTAAAATTCAATTATACCTCAAGAATCCTTTTTTACCTCTAAGTAGTTGATCTATAATATTATAACAAAACAAGCCAATACTATTTCTAAATCTCGAATTTGAACAATAATCATTTTGCTTAACTGTGAGGTTAACCAGCAATCTTCTTTGAGGTTTAAATCCTAAGAAACATTTATCAACAGGATTATTTGTACAACCCTTCCCCATTTAATGAAGGTTTTACCTTTCTCGGGTATATTACTCTAAATAATTTGAAAACATTACTCTAACATGGAATGGTTTGATGATTTGCAAGGAAATTTAATTTTCTTTTCCCCTCAGATCCGGATCAAGGATTATATAGTTTAATTCCCTTGGATAAATCATTAGGTTGAAGTAATTTTATTACTGTAAACCAAACAACTATTGTATCCATAAGTTTTATGATAACAATGTTATTATCCAATAGCAGAAAACAAATTTGTGTAAAGTAAAATGATAACATATTAACCCCTAAAAGTCAATTCCTCATGAGAAGTCTAAGACACTTTAATAGAAAAACATTTTTCACTTTTGGAATCTCAATCAAAATATTTCTTCTATTTATTCTTGTTTTTTCTAATTTAACTTTATCAGCACAGAGAAAAGGTGATAAAAAATATGTTCCTATTCCATATACCGTAGAAGGTCAGGATCAACCGGCAGGTTATGTTGAAAAAACATACTTTTGGGGCTCTTCATTTGACTATGCTGTATATGAGTTCAGCAATATTCTTTGGGGGCACTTAACTAATAAAAGAGAACAGCAAAGATTAGCTCAAGCAAGACAACAATCTTTAGCAAAACTTCAGATTATAAAATCTCAGTATTCAAGTTACGAAAGTTACCCTGAAACAATAACTGACGGTTGGCATAGTGCTATCGCAACGGATAATATTAACTTTTGCAAAAATGTTAAGGTTTTGATAAATGATAATAGGATTGTTCGTTTCATTGTAGATAATTATATCCCATTAAATTTTATGACAATGGGAGAAATCAAGGACGCAAAAAATGTTGTTACCCTAAAAAACTTTAATGAAGAACAGCTTAATATTGTTGAAGTATTTTTCTTATATGATATTGAAGAGCCAACAGTAGTTCCTGAACCCATTAAACCAGGATACGTTTGCTTCTGGTCAGATATTAAATACCAGAATGAAATCCTTTTAGACCTTGACAATCAAAGAATGGAAAGATTAACAGTACGTTTTAACTCAGAACCTGATTGTTTTAGTAATGGAATGGTATGTAGAATTTTGAAACCAGGAACCTACTCCTATCTTGCTCGTGGGAAAGGTGCTATAAGTTGGGAAGATACCTTTGAAGTAAAAGAAAACCAGTGCTTGAAAATTAAATTAAGTAGATTATATACATATTAGTAACCATACCATTCCTGATTTAAGAAGACTTTTTGTATCAGATAGGATTAGATACCTTATAAGAAAGTTCGTCGCTCTGGGATGGAATGGTTCGCTAAAATTGGAAAAATTCCAATGATCTGGTAACCTTTTACCAGGAACATATCCTTAGAATCAATTGGATTACTTCTTTGGAAGTGTTAACCCGCATTATTCATGCAAAAACGCAGTGCATTGCATGAATAATGCGGGTTAAACAACGTGGATATATACCTTTTGAAGATTTCTACCGTAAAGTGTCAGTTGTTTAATGAACCGCCGTATACCTGCCTGCGCGTAGCCGCTCCGGCGAAGGCAGGCGAGAACCGTACACAATTGCGAGAGCAATTGCGGTGTGCCTGTCCCGTAACGAAGTGTATCGGGAAGAGGTGCACTGGCGGGGCTACAATCCCGTCAGCCGCCTACTCGATTAGCAACTGGGCGTTAAGACTCAAATTACTTTACAAAGTATTCTATTGAATTTATGTATATTTGCAGAATAAGCTAAATATGGTACAACAGAATAAGCTAAATATGGTACGAAAGTAAGTGCGAATTGTTGTACAAACAAACAAAGGATTATATATGGCAACACCATCAGAAAAATTGGCCGTATCTCTTGAGATATTGCGTTCTCTCCAAGATGAGAATGGAAAGGCTGTAATTAAGGCAGGGGAACTTTCGCGGACCCATAAAGATAGGTTATTAGCAAATGGTTTCATTCAAGAAGTAATAAAAGGATGGTTCATTACCTCAAGACCTGAAAGTCCGAAGGGAGATACTACCTCTTGGTATACTTCTTTTTGGGATTTTGTTTGCGTATATCTTAATTCAAGATTTGAAGACAACTGGTGTTTATCACCTGACCAGTCTCTACAGCTTCAAGTTGGAAACAAAACAGTCCCGAAACAACTTTTAGTTCGTTCTCCTAAAGCTAGAAATAAAGTAACAAGATTGCTTTTTAATACATCCATTTTTGATATACGGACCACATTACCAGTAAAAGGTGAAATATATTCAATGGATGGGTTAAATATCTATTACTTAGAAAGTGGTTTGATAGCTTGTGGTGCAGACTTTTTTACACGTCATTCAACAGATGCCCGGACCTGTCTGGCAATGGTTAAAGATGGATCCGGACTCTTAGCTAAACTTCTTGAAGGAGGTCATACTGTTGTTGCAGGACGTTTATCAGGTGCTTTTAGAAATATTGGGAAAGATACAATTGCAGATGAAATCATAAAGACGATGAAATCAGCTGGCTATGATGTACGTGAAACGGATCCATTTACAGATAAGCTACCTGTACTTTTAAATAGTCGAGAATCATCACCATATGTAAACCGCATTAAAATCATGTGGTCACAGATGCGTCAAACAGTGATCGACAATTTTCCTAAAACAATTGGATTGCCCAGTAACATCGACGATTACTTAAAACAGGTAGAGGATAGTTACTCTGAAGATGCATATCATTCTCTTTCAATAGAGGGATATCGTGTTACTCCAGAGCTGATTGAGCGAGTGAAAAGTGGAAATTGGAATCCGGATGAAAATAAAGAAGATATTGATCAAAAAAATGCCATGGCTGCTCGTGGCTATTATTTAGCATTTCAGGAGGTTAGAAAAAGTATCAAGTCTATTCTTAATGGAGAAAATTCAGGTCTGGTTGTAGGTAAGGATCATGGTACCTGGTACCGTGAATTACTTGCTCCAAGTGTAACTGCTGGTATATTGAAAGCATCAGATCTTGCTGGGTACCGGAATGGACCTGTATTCATAAAGGGTTCTATGCATGCACCTCCAAACCATGAAGCAGTAAGAGATTCAATGCCTACTTTGTTTGATTTACTTAAGGAAGAAACCGAAGCAAGTGTAAGAGTTGTACTTGGCCACTTTATTTTAGTCTATATTCACCCCTATTTTGATGGGAATGGGAGGATAGCTAGGTTTTTGATGAATACAATGTTGGCATCAGGAGGATATCCTTGGACGGTCATCCCAGTTGAAAGTAGAGATGATTATATGTCTGCATTGGAAAAAGCTAGCATAAACAACGATATATCTGAATTTGCAAAGTTTATCAGTAATTTAGTCAAAGAAAAAATTAGTTGATATAAACATAAGTAAAATCAAGACTATTTCTCTGATCGCCTTGTTGCTAGCGGATAAACGCATTGCGTTTATAAAGCGGATTTTTTTGCTCTGGAAGACAGAAAAGGGAGAATACTATTCGAAAAAATAAAACCCGGCACGTCTGCCCGGTGAATGAAGAAACCACCGAAAAAAATAAAACCCGGAAATGATCCGGGCTCTCCCCTAAAATTAATCTAACTATTAGGTAATGACAATTGAAAAATTACAATAAGTATGCCAGGCTCATGATTTACGATAAAAAAAATCCCGGAGTAATTCCGGGATTTTCACAGGTCACGTTTACCCCGGGCTTGCCCTGTGAAATACTTCTTCGCGGCAAAAGCTTTGCTTTTATTTCACAGGGCGTACCCCGGGGTTATTCATATTTCGACCCTTTCAGGGTCTTACAATTCAGGAAGTTTAATCCTCCTTCGCGTTCGCTTCGGACTTCGCCCGACGTAGTCGGCTTCCGCCTACGTTGAAACTCCGGCGGACAAATCGTCCGACGAAGTCGGGGGACGAGAAGCGTGGTTTAACCTGCCAGCCGGCAGGCTGGTTCCCCGCAGCTCGCTGTGGAAATAAGAGTCCAGATCTTGCTCTGGGATTTAATACCAATTTATTGTTGCCAATGTATAATTCGATCTAATGCAGTATTTTACTATGAAATAAATCGTTAGCTGTCCCTATTTATATTGAATCATAACACCTGTGTATACAAATCTTCAAATGAATTTTGTTCAAATTGGCCCGGAATGGTAGAAATTTCGGTGAAACTGAACACCTTGTTCTGAAGTAAACTGAGCACCCCGTTACGGGCTAGTTTGAACAGCTGATTCCGGATTATAACCATTAAATTATCAATGCTTAATGATTGGTAAAATTTTAGAGATATTAATTGCTCGCTTTATATCGGAATAGGTTGTACACCTTGACCGGTAGGTGCGTTTAGTGGAAATGGGTTTGTAAAAGCTATACTAGAATTAGAATGAGTCTAAATAAGCACCAACCATCCCTATTTTACAAAAAATTTATTCGTTTTTGTTTGGAAAATATAAGTAAAGTGTTAAATTTACATTTATTAAATAAAATGTAAAAAATACACTTAATAGCTTATGTGTATTTTAGCATTCTACCATCAATGAAGTTCAGCTTGGTTATGAAGTAATAATGACATCAGTTTATTTGAAACGAAAAAAGAATTCGGATTAGGTCAGATTATAATTTAGGTTATTCATTCAGTATATTAGGCTGCCGACAACTAAGATGAACTTTTTATAATGAACAGTACTTTAATTGAATAAGTCGTAAAAGCCTTTGTTCTACTAGAAATCTGACGAAATAAAAGTTTACTTCCTAATATGTATCTAGTAGCATTTTTTCTAATATGAGAAACTAAATATTATAACTAGATCATACTATCTATGAAAGAATGCTAAAGTTACTTTGTTTTTTCCGGGTTCTCTTTTGAGGCTTCATTTAAACAAAATAAAAATATTTTAATCATTATAACCTTAAAAACTAAACCTTATGAAAAACAAGCCAGACCCAAACTTATATGGGTTGAAGACAATTTTCTTACTTTTTGTGTTTCTAATTGGAATAGGAATACAACATGTGTATGCACAAGACAGGCCTATTACCGGGACTGTGAAAAGTTCTGAGGACGGGCGGGCACTTCCGGGAGTAACTGTTTTGCAGAAAGGAACTAGCAAGGGGACTGTAACAGATCTTAATGGGAATTTTTCCATTACTGTACCTGAGGGGGCTACTTTAGTTTTTTCTTTTGTAGGTTTGTCGACTCAGGAAGTACCCATTGGCACATCAAATGTAATTGATGTAATTCTGGAGCCTGACTACGCGCGACTCGATGAAATAGTGGTGATAGGTTATGGTACTCAGAAAAAAGCGGACGTTACCAGTTCTATAACCACTGTAAAGTCTGATGATTTCGTAAAAGGTGCAGTAAAAGATGCAGCTCAATTAATTCAAGGAAAGGTTGCCGGTTTATCGGTTACTACTCCAAGTGGCAATCCGGTATCAGAAGCTCAGATTATGCTTCGTGGGATTACATCTATTTACACGGATGCCACTCCGTTAATATTAATTGATGGAGTGCCAGGAAATTTGAATACAGTAGCTCCTGAAAATATCGAATCGATTGATGTATTGAAAGATGGGTCAGCTGCTGCAATATACGGCACACGTGGTACTAACGGGGTAATATTAATCACCACCGAGAAGATGCAGGGTATAATGCCTGCAACCATTGAATATAGCGCATATACAAGTACTCAAACAATAGCAAAGAAAGCCGAGTTTTTAATGGCTGACGATTACAGGAGGCTAATTGCCCAGGGGGAGCCGCTGACAGATTATGGTGCAACCACCGACTGGTTTGATGAAATTACACGTACCCCCGTGAGCCATATGCATCATTTAGTTCTTAAGGGAGGAAATGGTAAAACAAATTATATCGGTTCGGTAAACTACAAGTATAGTCAAGGGATTTTCAAGAATTCTGACGTTAATAGGATAAATAGCCGTCTTGATGTAAATCATTCGATGTTTGACGGAATTCTTTCGGCCAATATCAATATCCTGGGTGGCTCGGAGAAGTATTGGGCTGGTGGAGACGGCTACAGTTTTAATACAACTATTTACCGTCAGGCTCTTATCCGAAATCCGACTGACGCGATAAAAGATGCAAATGGTGACTGGGTGGAACATCCCGGTGTTTTTCAATATGAAAACCCTGTAGCTTGGCTGAAAGAAACCGATGGTGAGAACAGAAACCAAAATTTTCGTTTATCTGGAAGTTTAACTTTGAACCCGATTTCCGGACTGAAGACGAAACTGCTTCTTTCAACTCATTACTGGAATCAAACCAGGGGTTATTCTGAGACAAAAAACCATATTTCCAATGTCAGGGACGGATTAAATGGTTATGCATCACGTGGATCCAGCTCTTCAATCGATAATCTTTTGGAATTAACTGCAGAATACAATAAAGCAATTGACAGACACAGGTTTACGTTACTTGGCGGTTACAGTTACCAGGATTATGTCGGAGAAAATTTTTGGATAAATAACAGGGACTTTCCTACCGATGCATTTTCATATAATAACATGGATCAGGGTAACGGACTGCTGGATGGTTTAGCAGGCATGGATAGTTACAAGAGTTCATCGAAGCTGATTGGTTTTTTTGGCCGTGTAAACTATAGTTATGCTGACAGGTACCTACTAATGGCCAGTGTGCGGCGTGAAGGATCCTCCAAATTCGGGGAAAACAACCAATGGGGTACTTTCCCCGCTGTATCTGTGGGTTGGAGAATTAGCAATGAACCCTTTTTGCAATCCCTGGCTTTCGTTGATGAACTCAAGCTAAGAGCCGGATACGGGGTCACAGGAACAGAACCAAACGATCCGTACATGTCCTTAACACGTCTAACCTACGGAAACCGGATACTTGTTGATGGTGAATGGATAAGGGAGATTAGACCTTCAAGTAACCCAAACCCTGATCTTCGCTGGGAAAGAAAAGCAGAAACCAATATTGGTCTTGACTTTGCTTTGTTTGAAAGCCGGGTGAGCGGTACGATCGATGTGTACAAAAGGAATACAAAGGATATGCTCTGGAATTACCAGGTTCCAACCCCGCCCTACTTGTATAATTCCATAATAGCGAATGTTGGGGAAATTGAAAACAAAGGCGTGGAAGTTTTACTACAGCTTGTACCTGTAAGAACTCCAAACTTCGACTGGATATCGAGTTTTAACTATTCAACAAACTCAAACAAACTGGTATCATTGACAAACGACAAATTCCAAACAACCAACGATTTCTTTGATACAGGTTATACGGGTGACCCGATACAGCAATCAACCCATCGCGTAAAGATTGGTGGTCCCATTGGCGATTTCTATGGATATAAGTCGATCGACATCGATGATAGTGGTATCTGGATCATTGAGGATGTGGATGGAAATCCGGTCACTAGCAACCTGAAAACAACCGATGATAAAAAGATACTAGGTAATGGCTTACCAAAACATTATGCAAGTTGGAATAATACATTCAGGTATAAAAATTTTGACCTTAACATAACCATGCGCGGTGCATTTGGATTTCAGATCCTCAATTTTCAACGTATGTTCTATGAAAATCCAACCATCAATATACGCTACAATGTGTTAGAATCTGCATACGATAATGTATATGGAAAGAACAAATTAGAGGACACCCAGGAATATGTAAGTTATTACATTGAAGATGGCGACTATTGGAAAATAGATAACATTATACTGGGTTATACATTTAATGTTGATAATGTGAATTTCATCGATAAGGCAAGGGTGTATGTGTCAGGTTTGAACATGTTCACTATTACAGGATACAAAGGTGTTGACCCGGAGGTAAACCGGATGGGATTGTCTCCTGGTAACGACGAGAGGGATAAATATCCAACTACCCGGACGTATTCATTTGGGATTAATCTAACTTTTTAACTATACAAAATCGTTAATCATGAAAAACAGATATATTAAATATTTTATTGTTACGGTATTTGGATTGGCAATAACATTTAATGCATGTACCGATCTCGAAGAAACCGTTTACTCCGAACTGATTGCTGAACAATTCAATCCTTCGGAAGAAGATGTTATGGCGGTTATTGGGCCGGTATACTCCAACCTTCGGGACTTCATGTGGGGATGGCATGGTTTCTTTTGCTGCCAGGAAGAATGTTCTGATATTATTGTTACGCCTGTTCGCCCGAATGGGTGGGATGACGGTGGAGTTTACCGCAGAATGCACAAGCATATTTGGACCGCTCTGCAGAGTCACACAAATGGTTTATGGGCCCGGGCCTATAGTGGGATTACAAATGCAAACCGTGCAATTTACCAGATTGAATCGGGTAATCTCCCCATTTCCCAAGGGAAAGAAAACTACCTTGCTGAACTGAAAGTGGCAAGAGCCTTCTACTATTATATACTTTGTGATAATTTTGGAAATGTACCTATTGTCACCCGTTTTGATGTTGAGGAAGGTTTTCTGCCTGAACAAAGTACACGACAGCAGGTATATGATTTCATCGTAGGCGAAATTACCGGAAATCTATCCCTGCTTAGTAATGATGTCGACCAAAGTACTTATGCACGTTTTAATCTGTGGGCAGCTAAAACGCTGCTTGCCAAGATTTATCTGAATGCAGAGGTTTATACAGGGAAGGCTGAATGGGATAATTGTATTACACAATGTAATGACATTATAAATAGCGGAGCTTATAATTTGGAACCGGTTTTTAGTGATATTTTTAAAACTGAGAATGAAAACTCTACCGAGATCATCTTCGCCATACCGTACGATGAAATTTATACGGCTGGCTGGCCTGTATTCTACATTCACCTGAAGACTCTGCATCCAGCCAGCCAGGCAACGTATAACCTAGAAGTATCACCCTGGGGAGGGAACTGTGCCATCCCTCAGTTTATTGATACTTATGATGATGACGATAGCCGATTGGAAAGCACCTGGATCATGGGATTACAGTTTGCATCCAATGGGGATACGCTCAGATGCAATCTCTCTCCCGAAATGATGGGGAAACCATTGGAGTATGTAAATATACTCCAGAGCGTGGATTTAAGTGGAGAACACGAAGGCTACCGGATTGGTAAATATGAATTTAAAATGGGGGCTTTATCCGGCTTGTCAAACGATGTTCCCTTTTTCCGGTACGCAGATGTCCTTATGATGAAAGCCGAGTGCCTTCTTCGAAAAGGAGATGCTGATGCTGCGGCTGCACTTGTAACACAGGTAAGGGGAAGGGCTTTTATTGATAATCCTGGAAAATCTACGGTAACCGGGGCTGAGCTTCAGGCAGGGAGCAGTTATAATTATGGATTTTATGAAAGCGGTGTGGTAACTGAACCCGAGGGAGGAGGTGATATTCAGTACGGAAGATTTCTGGATGAACTGGGCTGGGAATTTGCAGCTGAAGCTCGTCGCAGGCAGGATTTAATTCGTTTCGGGGTATTTACCACGAAAATGTGGCTGTCGCACAGGCCAAATGGCGATTATAGAACAATATTTGCTATTCCCGAAGCTCAGATTAATACTAATCCAAATCTTACACAAAACCCGGGGTATTAAACATAATAAATACTAATCAGGATTTCGCATGAATGCTTTTTTTGGAAATAGTATCTGCGAGCTGACAACCAATACCCTATTCAGAATTAGTTAGGTTAATAAGGGTTGATAGTTAGTTTAGGTGGTAGCTTAGGGCCGGATCAACAAGTTGATCCGGTCTTTTTGTGCGTCGTCAAATGAATCCGAACATTTTCGGGCAGTTAACGGTCAAGGCTAAATGCAGGGTGGTAGCTTAATCCATTCAGTTGTTGATTTTCTATAGGTAAGTTACAAAGAAATTTGCAATTTCTCCTTCCACAGCTACCTGGACCGAATTTTTCGTGAAGCTTGCCCTGGTTTCCTTTAAATCCCCATAAAGGACGGCCTGGCCATGATTGATCATCAGGACCCGGTCGCAGAGTTCTTCTAATTGATTCATTTGATGTGTGCTCATCTCCTTGTTTTTTTCTTTTTGCTTTCGAGCATTCCGGTTTGGTTTTTAAAGCCTTCATTCATGGGATGGCCAAAAATTTCCACTTCACCTGAATCGGGTTTCATGAAATCCAAAATTATCTTTATGGTACTGCTTTTACCCGCACCATTAGGTCCTATAAGACCCAGGATCTCGCCCTGTTCGACCGAAAAAGATAGATCCTTTACCGCCACTTTGCCATTATAGGATTTATACAAGTTGTTTACTGCAACCACTGTCATATGGGATGTCCTCCCTGTTTAAGTGAATATTAGGTTCAAGGATTGGTATCGTATAAAAGTTAGTTGAAATTTTAAAAAGAGAGGTTCCTTAAGATTTTATTAATATTGTTTTATCAGCAACAAAAAATATTAATTAAAACAGG
>Ga0315543_1002173_pt1 | contig 19483 bp, 15 predicted proteins | sample SalMarSW160210MG_2_FD_203098 | JGI IMG/M metagenome (GOLD analysis project Ga0315543, IMG submission 203098) | Salt marsh sediment microbial communities from the Plum Island Ecosystem LTER, Massachusetts, United States - Salt Marsh Sediment SW1601-210 ...
TAATGACAAGGTGGACACTTCAGCCAAATTTTCACAATACCCTAGTGTCTTAGCTTTCATATTTTGAAGAAGCGCGCGCGGGCGAATTAAATAATTAGTTTGGAATTGGTTTGTTTCTTCTTTTTGGGATAGTTGTGTTGTCTGCGGATGGCGTTACTGTTAGTTTCAAGCTTCTTTCTAGATGGTGAAGATTTGTGCACGTCTTGGTGGCTAGACTGGCCGGTTGACATTGAGTTCAGCTCGGTCTTGAATAGGGTATAGTCTACTATGCCTATCCTGTCTCTAGCGTTGGGTTATGCGAAGTATGCTATGCTTCTCGCTAAGTCTGGACGTCCCAGTTTCACGGCGGCTATGGCTACGGCGTAGACCACGCTGAAAATAAGGCTGTTATGGATTGAAGCGTTAGCCAGTCCCTGCCAGGTGAACTGGTGGTAGTGCAGCCTAGTTTTGACATGGCCTATGTAGCCTTCAACCATGGCTCTAAGCCGCTTATACACTACTCGCTTCCACTCTGGACCTTCCACGTCAATGCGATCCTTCACAGTCAAGACGTCTAGCGGGTTAACCCTCCCCTTCAACCTACGCCACGGAATAAGGTGGCCTATCTTCTTCTCCTCCAAGGCTGCGAAGACCTGCTGGGACTCAAACTGACTATCCCCAACCACCAACTCCACCTCAAAATCTTCACCCAACACATCCTCCAACAGCCCTTCCACCAGCATCTTCTCGTTCCTGTTTGCAGAAGCCTCCACATGACCCAAAGGAAAACCTTCCATATCCACCAGAAACAAGCTCCGATAACCCAAGTAGAAGCCTTTTGGGCATCTGCCCAGCCGAGCCTCAGAGTCACCCAAGCCACGGCAGGTGTCGTGTGAGTCTCTGCTGCTCCAAGCAGGGAGGTCTGTGCCATCCACCGTGCATGCGTGAACAAGCCCAGCAGCCAAGAATGGATGCGTAGCCATCAGGCTTATAGCTTCATGGCGGAGGAAACGCTCTATCGCCTTGAAGCCTGCTTTGCCGAGGCGCTTTTTCATCTGGCTGAAATGCGCCTCCGTTGGAACCTCCTCGCCGTATCCGCAGATGAGACGGAGGTAAAGGTTCCGCCTTAACCTTTTCACTAAATCCTTGACGTAGGGAATCTGCTCCAGCTGCCGCAACATCAACGCCCGCAAATCCGATTCCGGATTATACTTAACGGGCCTTCCCGGCCCCTTCTGGTGCAGATCCTTCCAGAGAATAGGCTGGATAGGAGTTAAATCCAACATCTCGAATAACAGTTTGGGAGAGCCGGTCTCCTTCATTTCCTATTCCTAGAAACAAGGGACCGACTCCCCCAAAAACCTTCACCAATTATTTAATTCGCCCGCGCTCTCTATGTAGAAGGTATCGCAGACCTAGTTGATGTGGAACATTTCAGGTTCAAATGTGAAGGTGATTATTACAGTACAATCTGATATAGAAATTGATTAGGATAGCCCATTCAACATCGAGAGTAACTAGGATCATCAGAATAGTCATTCAAAGTTGACAAAAGAGACCCTTCGAAAAGGGGTTTTGACGTAAAGTGTATGACTGCCGGTGGGATGATGAATAGAAAAAGAATATTGGGTGAGCTTTTCGTCTTATCAGAACAATGCTTGATTACAGAGGATTTCCAACTCGGGTTTAGTAGGAGTGCGAGTTCGGAATCAAACGCTAGATTACGTTAGAATTTTTAGCGAAAGTGTTTAATAGTAAATACCAAGATTTACTGCTTGGAGGATTTTGGAAATGGCTGGCAACAACAAAACCATGAACTGGATTATGGCGATTTTGCTCATCATACTCATCATTATGTCAGGCGTGGGTATCTACTATTCCACAACTACTGCATCTAAGCTTGAAAAAGCGCAGACAGAACTTCTCGAAGCAATTGCCGACACCAACACAACATCCCACTTATATGACGAGGCAATATTGGAAGCGTTAGCTGAAATTGCTGAACGTCTCAACATAACGCTGCCACTGACAGTTGTAATTTCGGCATCCCCAACTCTAGGAAAAGTGAATTTTACTGTATCGTTCAACGCATTAGCCTTCGGAGGTAAATCACCATACACTTACGAATGGGACTTCGGCGATGGAGCATCCGCAAGCTACGAACGCGATCCAACTCACGTATATAGTATCGCGGGAACATACACGGCCACTGCTACTGTGACCGACAGCCAAGGAGAAAAGGCCTCAGACAGCCTAACCATAAGGGCAACCAGTGCTGAAGCACTAACGGTCTTCAGCTTATGGGGGGGAAGTGAAGAAGAGAACTTCCTGGAGGCTTTGGATAACTTCACAGAGTTGACTGGCATAGAAGTTAATCACTTCCACTACACAACACAAGAGCTCTTGATAGGTGTGCCGATGCAGCTTAAATCAGGATCATCCATTGCTGACGTTGTAATAGCTCCGTGGCCTGCTTGGATTCTGGACCTAGCACCGTACCTAACCAGTGTAAATGACTTAATCAACTCTACTAAATATCCTGAGAACACAATAAATGCAGTAAAGGATGCCAATGATGTCATATGGGCTGCCCCGTTCAAGCTTTCTGGAAAGCCTGGCTTCTGGTACAAGAAGTCTTTCTTCGAGGACAACAGTTTGACTATTCCTACCACCTACGACGAATTTGAGACCTTGCTTGCAACAATTCAAGGCATAGCAGGAATCGAGAACGCTGCGGCCAGCGGCGACACTGTTGGTTGGCCTCTTTCAGACACAACCGAAGCTTTCATAATGGGTCTTGGTGGCTACCAGCTTCAGGAGGAGTTGGAAACTGGCCCAAGCGCGCGAAACTGGACAGATCCAGAGGTTAGAAATGTCTTTGGGAATTTGACTGAGCTGTTGGCAGCTGGTTACTTTAGCGCTCCGGCAGAATGGACATCGCAGATAACCAAGTTCTGGGACGAGAAGTATGGCATATACTTCATGGGCAGCTGGATGACAACTATGGAGCAAATAGGAAACGTAAGTGATTTGGACTTCTTTGGATTTCCAGGAACCGATGGGGTAGCTGGCTCTGTGGACTACTTGATAGTGCCAAAGGCTGCACCGAATCCAAACGAAGCTGAACAATTGGTTCAATGGCTTGCTGGAGCTGATGCACAAGAGATTATGGTTGGTTTGGGTGGTTTCTTCGGAACAAACATTGACGTACCCGACTCAGCGTACAAGCCGCTAGACAAGAAAGTGTTAGATTTCATTTCTCAGCCTACAATTCACATTATCCCTGATCTCGACGACGCCATTGGCGGCAAGTTCCAGACAACCTTCTGGGATCAACTGAAGCTACTCTGGGTTGACCCAACCCAATCCACATTAGATGACGTGTTAGATACTCTACAAGCTGCAGCGTTAGAACAACAAACATAAGCGCGTGCAAGAGAGCAAGAAAATGAATCGCCATGTCAAAATCCCTTTCTTTTTTCTCATCCCAGCTTTCTTGTTGCTTGCTGCTTTCGTGCTTTATCCCATTGTGAATACTGTCTATCTGAGTTTCATCGATCAAAACGGCAATTTTGTCAAGCTTGAAAACTACAAAAAAGTTTTTGGCACAAAACTCTACCCCCTGATAAATGTAAAAAATATTGCTTTGGGAAAATTTCCGATGGGAGCTCTCATTCACAACATTCTCTGCATGACAATCCATCTCCCTTTATGCGTTTTTTTCGGCCTTCTCTTGGCAGTACTTCTAAGAGACGTGAAAGGTGGCTCAATAATGAAATCTGTTATCTTCCTGGGCATGGTGATCCCTCTGATAGTTGGCGGCGTATTGGTGCGGTTCACCCTTGACAGAGACGCTGGTGTATTGAACGGCATCCTTAGAGCCATAGGACTGGGAGGACTTGTGGCTGATTGGACTGTGTATCCCAACACTGCACTAATAGCTGTAATACTGGGTTCGGTGTGGATATGGACTGGTTTTTCTATGATAGTGTACTCAGCAGGTCTTGAGGGAATACCAATCGACCTTTATGAAGCAGCCAAGATAGATGGCGCATCACGTTGGAAAACCTTTTGGCGGATAACAGTTCCAATGTTGAAACCGGCGACAATAATAGTTGTAACCATGACGTTGCTGTGGGAACTAAAGATCTTTGATATAGTCTACATAGTGACCAACGCTGGGCCCGGTGGTGCAAGTGATGTTATGGCCTTTCGGATGTACATCCAAGCCTTCGAATTTCCCCCCAACTATGGCACAGCCTCAGCTATAGCTACTATGCTAACCATTATCACCTTAGGATTTGCCGCATATATGGTTAACAGGATGACAAAGAGTTGATAGGAAAACAATCTACTATTATAAAGAAACTGAAGGCGAAGAGGTTTACCATTGTTGTTCATTTAGTTTCATGGATTGTAACATTCATTTGGATCATACCATTTCTAGGAGTCTTCATGTCTTCAATACGTCCATTTAAAGAAGTGCAATATGGCTGGTGGAATTTTCAAAGCTTTAACCCAACTCTGGAAAGCTTTTTTGATGTCTGGGCCGGCAGAACCTCTCGTGCTCCTCTGAGCGTTTCTATTGTAAACTCTTTGATCGTAACGATACCTGCGACCTTCATACCCATAATCGTAGCTTCTCTTGCAGCGTACTCATTTGCACGGTTTTCTTTTCGCACAAAGGACCTGTTGTTCCTTGCAATAGTTCTCCTTCAGACGATTCCTCAACAAATGGTTATCCTACCAATCTTCAACTTGATGAACAACCTACGTCTCCTGAACACATACATAGGACTCATACTGCTACACACGGCTTTCGGTCTTCCATGGCAGATACTTTTTCTGAGAAACTTTTTCTCCACGCTTCCTGTCGAGATTGAGGAAGCTGCCAGGGTGGACGGTGCATCATATTTCAAGATTTTCTACAGAATAATTCTTCCAATGAGCCTGCCAGCCCTAGCTTCAATAATATCGCTTCAATTCGTGTGGGTTTGGAACGACTTCTTCTTCGCCCTGACAATGGTCCAAAACCCTAACATGAGACTGGTAACGCAAACGATACCTGCCAATTTCACAAGATATGAGCCAAACTGGAGCCTCCTCTCTGCTGCTTCGATAATAGCAATGATTTTACCTATCGCCATCTACATAGCGCTGCAGAGATACTACGTGAGAGGTCTCACCGCAGGAGCCGTAAAAGGCTGAAAGCCGATGAAGTCGATTTACGTTAGTACCCTACCCGTTTCCTTATCAAATAAGTATATCTTGTCGGCAGGAAATTCGATCCGTAGCTGATCACCTATTTCAGATTTGAAGCTGGGACTCACTAGAGCCTTGACTAGGCAGTCTCCCACTTTCAGGTCAAGTATCAGCCTATCTCCAAGAGGCTCTATTACATCAAGTTGAGTCTTTACAAAGTCTTCCTTCCCCTTAGTGTCTTTGTGAACAATCACATCGTGAGGTCTCACTCCAAGAACAAACGAATCAGAGAGCCACTCACTAACGGTCTTGAGCAAATGATCAGGCACCCGATACTTGAACTCCCCAGCATCAAGAACGTAGGGCTCTTCTCTTATCAGGTCACAATCAAAGAAGTTGGTGGGAGGCGAACCTATAAAACCCGCTACAAACACGTTGGACGGATGGAAGTATATTCTGTCTGGTGAACCAACTTGTTGGAGCACTCCTTCATTCATGATTGCAATCTTGTCACCCATGGTCATAGCTTCAACCTGGTCGTGTGTAACGTAAATAGTTGTAACGCCAACTTCTTTATGCAGTTTCTTGAGTTCAGCTCGCATGTAGACCCTTAGCTTAGCGTCTAGGTTGCTAAGGGGCTCGTCCATGAGAAAAACATGCGGTTCCCTAATCATCGCTCTACCCAAAGCCACCCTTTGTCTCTGACCCCCACTCAGTTGCTTTGGTTTTCTGGCAAGAAGATGCCCTATCTTCAACAGCTCCGCGACTTGATTAACTCTCTTCTTTATCTCGTCCTTAGGAAACTTTGCGTTTTCCAAAGGAAAAGCAAGGTTAGAGAACACGCTCATATGAGGGTAAAGAGCATAACTTTGGAAGACCATAGCTATGTCTCTTTCCTTGGGATCCAAATCATTTACAAGTCTGTCTCCAATGTAGATCGCTCCCTCGTCAGGATTTTCAAGACCTGCAATACATCGCAGAACAGTAGTTTTGCCACATCCTGAAGGCCCCAAAAGAACTAGAAACTCTTTGTCTTTAGCTTCTAAATTAAGTCTATCAACTGCTATAACTTCGCCAAATTGCTTCCTCACGTTTTCCAGCAGCACTCTAGCCAAATGCAACACCTATTTCTACAAGTATGCCTAAATCTAATAAACATTTTTTGTACTGGTCTGATTTATAGTCCGTGAGTAATGATTTAAGTCAGAGAGTGCAACTACAATCCGGGGAAAGAGCATGAACCATGTTTCCATAAGCAAAGCTTCTCTAGACGAGTATGCACAGGTGGTTGGAGAAGCTGAAATAGAAGAGATTAAAGGATTCGCTGAAGGCTTAGTTGGAAAGAGTGTGTGCCACATAAACTCTACATCCTTCGGAGGGGGCGTAGCTGAGATTCTTCACAGGATGGTTCCCTTGATGCGCGATGTGGGATTGAATGCTGAGTGGAGAGTCATTGAAGGTTCAGATGACTTCTTTCGTGTTACGAAGGCATTCCACAATGGGCTTCAAGGTATGAACATTCCTTTGACTGGAGACATGAGAAGAACATATCTATCGTTGAACAAGAAGAACGCTGAAGAGCCTAACTTGGATCACGATTTTGTTGTGGTACATGATTGCCAACCAGCTGCAATTGTGAATTACCTCCAAATTAGAAGGGGAAAGTGGGTTTGGCGGTGTCACATTGATTTGTCTCATCCAAATCAGCAATTCATTGAATTCATCACTCCTTTTATACTTAAGTATGATTCGTTAATTTTCACGATGGAACGATTCGTGCAGAAACCCTTAAAACTAGCTAAAACCTTCATTGTCCCTCCTTCTATAGATCCCCTGAGTGTGAAGAACAAACCTCTTCCCCAAAGTTTGATCCTTTCCATTCTAGACAAGTACGACGTGAAAGCTGAAAATCCAATAATAACTCAAGTCGCTAGATTTGACCCTTGGAAAGATCCCTTGGGAGTCATTGATGTCTACAGAATGGTTAAGAAGAAAGTGGCAGATGTCCAATTACTACTGATAGCCAGCATGGCTAAAGATGATCCAGAAGGATGGATATACTATGAGAAGACTGCTCGGCATGCAGAAGAGGATTATGACATACATTTGCTTTCTGATCTGAATGGTGTTGGAAATGTAGAAGTTAACGCGTTTCAAAGAGCCTCAGATGTTGTTTTGCAGAAGTCCATACGTGAAGGGTTCGGTCTCAGTGTGACCGAAGCGTTGTGGAAAGGTGTTCCTGTAGTCGGAGGCAACGTTGGAGGCATTCCACTGCAGATAATCAATGGCGAAACAGGCTTCTTGATAGGCAGTGTTGAAGAAGCCGCCGAGAAAACTCTCTATCTTCTTGAACACTTACATGAAGCCAAGGAAATGGGAAGAAAGGGAAGAGAGCACGTTTTGAAGAACTTCTTGATTACAAGACACTTGAAAGACTATCTTAGACTGTTCAGTTCAATCTGATTTCTCAATCCTAACGGTTATGCGCATGTCAACCGACAAAACTGGAGTTTGTCATTCTTAGGAGGCTTTAATGGAGATGTCTCCCGCATGTTCTTCTTCGCAAACATCACTCGTGTGGGTTCTGTTCTCCTAATGCCTGTTCGCATAAACAAAGCTACAAGGGATTCAATAACCGCGCACTAACATGAAAAAGGGGGTTTGCGGGAGACATCATCACCTAGATACGGGTTCAAACCCCATCTCCGACAGCATCATTAACTGAGAGTTTGAACGTCGCCCTGACCTAGGTTTCATGGTAGCCCGGGATAGATTCGAACTCTCGTCAGCGGGTCCAGGACCCGCCATGCTTGACCGCTACACCACCGGGCTTCAACTAGAAATACTTGGATTCTTTGTAATATCTTTAATGTTGAAGTTCCAAAGGAGAAAGAACAGGTATTATTTGTTTTCTTGCTTTTTTATAGCATCCTCACAGTGGCATCCTTAACGGTTGGGATTCAATCTTCACAGCACCGTAACGTCGGCACTATCGGGTTCTCGTTTTTGAAGAAGTATTTTGTGCAAAGCATTTGATCTGGATAATTATTCTGGTTATTTTATAAGATGGCAAGCAACAAAGTGGTCCTTTTCAACCTCTGTCAACTGTGGTTCCTCTTTAGAGCATTTGCCTGTTCTGTAGGGGCATCGTGGATGAAAACGACATCCTGTTGGTATATCGATTGTTGAAGGAACCTCCCCTGCGAGCTCTATCCTTTTTCTCTCCCGTTCAGGATTTGGAACTGGAATAGCAGACAGCAAAGCTTGTGTATATGGATGTATAGGGTTCCAGAAAAGCGGTTCTTTATGGCCCATTTCTACTATTTTTCCTAGGTACATGATTGCTATTTTATCTGATATGTATTTGGCGACTGCTAGGTCGTGCGTGATGAACAGATAGGTTAATCCAAGCTCTTTTCTAAAACTTAGCATGAGATCAATGATCGTTGATCTAAGGGATACATCGATCATGGAGACTGGTTCATCCGCAACCATGAATTCCGGCTTCAAGATGATTGATCTTGCTAGGGCTACGCGTTGTCTTTGGCCGCCGCTGAGTTGATGGGGATACAAGTTGATGAATTGTTCAGGAGGCGTTAATCCTACTTCTTCAAGCACCTCTAGAACCTTTTTCTTCTTTTCTTCACCCTTGGCTAAGCCGTGAATTTCAAGTGGGTGACCGACAGCGTCAATTATTTTCATTCGTGGGTTAAGTGATGCATAAGGATCTTGAAAAATGATTTGCATTTTTCTCCTGAGCAGTCTAAGCTTCTCACCTTTGAGTTTTGTAATATCTGCGCCGTTGAAATAAATCTTACCTGATGTTGGTTCAAGCAGTTTTACAATAACCCGGCCAGTTGTTGTCTTCCCACATCCACTCTCTCCTGCTAAGGTGAAGAATTCTCCACTCTTTATTGAGAAAGTTACATCATCAACAGCCTTGACATAACTCAGTTCTCTAGTAAATAGCTGTTCAAGAAAGCTTTTCTGAACAGGGAAATACTTCGTTAAATGTTCAACTTTTACGATTTCGCTCAACACTAACACCTTCTTTGTCATACAAGAAGCATCGGACGAAGTGGCTGCGTCCAACATTAATTAAGGGCGGCTTCTTCACTCGGCATATTTTCTTGGCGTAGGAACAGCGAGGCCAAAAACGGCAGCCCTTAGGAGGATTAAGCATGTCTGGAGGTGAACCTGGAATGGCTACGAGTTTTTGGTCGGACAATTCTACGTTTGGAATGCTTTGTAGAAGCTTTTGCGTGTAGGGATGTTTAGGATTCTTGTGTAGCTCCATACTGGTTGCATATTCCTGCATGTGTCCAGCGTACATGACGATAATTTTGTCACATCTTTCCAAAATTACGCTTAGATCATGTGATATAAGGATGAGTGCCATCCCATACATCTTACGTAAATTTTCCATTAGGTCAAGTATTTTTGCTTGAACTATTACATCTAAGGCTGTGGTTGGTTCATCGGCTATAACTAAGTCAGGGTTTAGGGCTATTGCCAAACCTATCATTATGCGTTGTCTCATTCCACCGCTGAACTGGTGAGGATAGTCGTTTATACGTTCAGGTAAGATTCCTAAATTTTTTATTACAGTCTTAGTGCGTTTAAACGCCTCTTCTTTACTTGTGCTAGGCTCGTGGGTACGTATTAACTCAAAAAAATGTGCCCCTATCCTTTTGACGGGGTTTAGAGAGGTCATGGGATCTTGGAAGATGTAAGCAGCTTTTTCACCTCTAATGGAGCGCATCTCATGCTCTGGCAGCTTTAGAATATCAGTTCCATCGATTTTTATATGACCTTTCACTATGACGCCGGGGTAAGGAACAAGACGTATTATAGAAAGGCCAAGTGTGGATTTTCCTGATCCAGATTCACCGGCTAATCCTAATGTTTCACCTTTCTTTAGGGAAAAAGACACATTATCAACTGCACGGATTGTGCCTCTACGCATCTGGTAGTCAACAGTCAACGAGTTAACCTCTAATAAAGGCAATTTATTCACCTCAACGCTGAAGCTTTGGATTCAGCAATTCGCTCAGTCCCTCTCCAATAAGTGTGAACCCAAGTGCGAGGAGGATTATCATGAGTCCAGGGAAAGTTATAATCCACCATGCACCGCTCGAAAGATAGCTCCATCCATCCGTTAAATCCCATCCCCAATCAGGAATATCTTTTGTAACCCCTAGGCCGATAAAGGTTAGGCCAGCAGCTGTAAGAATAGCGTCGGCAAAATTTATTGTAGCTACTACAACTATTGATGGAATAACATTTGGAAAAACATAGCGGAAAAGTATTGTGTGCCATTTTGCACCAGTCGCTCTGGCAGCCTCCACATAGGTTGACTCTTTTATGCTTAAAACTTGGCTTCGAACTATTCTGAAGTATGATGGAATGTAAACGACGGCTATCGAAAGAGCCATGTTAACTGCGCCTGGACCTAACATGGCAGATATGGCGATTGCAATGACCAAACCTGGAAATGCGTAAACGGCATCTATCACTAGGGAACATGCTCTATCAAAGATGCCTCCAACGTAGGATGAGAAGAGCCCAATAGGAACGCCTATAATAAAGCAGACAAGAACTGAAAGGGTGGAAACTTGAAGCATGAGTGACCCACCGCATAAAATTCTGCTCAGCATATCCTGACCGAGTTGGTTTGTGCCCATGGGAAACTGTGAACTGGGGGGATCTCTTATCGGGCCTATATCTGTTTTGATTGGGTCGTGCGGTGTTATCCAAGGGGCAATCGCTGTCATAATGACCAGTGCTGACACAATTATTATTCCGAGGATCACCATCCATCCTGAGGGGCCCTTTTTAGTTAGAGAAGTTAATCCAGGTATCAAGCGTGCAATGATACTTCGTTTGATTTTCGATTTAGTCATTTTGGCTTCCCCTTTACAGTCTTATCCTTGGGTCTAAGTATGCGTACAGGATATCTACCACGAGGCTTACCAGTGTAATGAATAAGCCGAACATGACCACGGCACCTTGAATGGCTGTGTAGTCTCTCAAGTTGATTCTCTGAACTATGTAGCTTCCTAGTCCCGGCCATGAAAACGTGGTCTCTGTCAGTATTGCCCCACTCAAAAGTATGGCGAACTGTAATCCCATCATTGTAAGAACTGGTAAGAAAGCATTCCTTAATGCATAACCATAGGTTACTGTGCTTTCTTTTAGACCTCTTGCTTTTGCAGCTGTAACAAAATCAAGTCGAAGAGTTTCAAGCATGTTGGTTCTTGTCATTCTGATAAACATGCCTGAAAGGATAATTCCAAGCGTTAAAGAAGGTAGAAGAAGAGTTCTTACTGATTCAAAAAAAGTGAATAAGTTTCCTTCAAGAAGACTGTCAACTGTGTATAAGCCAGTTGATATATGCAGTTCTCCTGCACACACGAAATACCATGATGCATAGGCGTAAGCAATCCATGTAACAAGGAAAACCGTAGCAGAGATCAAGATTTCCTTTAACTTGAACTTCACATGTTTTATTCGGAGCATGGCAACGTATACAGCGGAAACTATTAAGCCAGCGATAGATGATAATAAGAAATGGTAAAGAAATCCTTGGGAAGGCGGACTCAAATATATAGTGAGACCCGAAGGCGGCTCCATAGACGGATGGAGGCGTAGACCTGTTGGAAGCCAACGGAGGTAAACTCCGAAGATTAATTGAAAGATTATGCCTAAGAAGAAGATTGGAATGGCGTAGGTGACTGTTCCGAACCCTCTCACCATATGATCTAGGACGGAGTTGTATGATTTGGATGATATTACGCCAAGCAGTATTCCTAAAATGGATGCTATTATCATGGAGTAAATGGCTAGTTCAAGCGTCGCTGGAAACGCAGAGAATATTTGTCCCCCAACTTCTTCGTATGTTTGCATTGATTTCCCTAAGTTAGGGTATCCGTTCTCCAATAAGTACCCGATATCCACAATACCGCCAAGGTACTCTATGTATTGTGTCCATAATGGCTTATCCATCCCCAAGATATGTCTCATCCTCTCCATCTGCTCAGGGTCAGCCCTCTTTTCAAAACGAAGTGCAACGGGGTCGCCTGGAAGAACACGCATGACTAAGAAAACCATAGAAAGCAGCAACAGCAGTGTAGGTATTGTGAGCAGTATCCTCGTGACGACGTATGAGCGGAGACCCATGACTTACACCCTACTCTATATTATGACTTACGATTTGTACAAAATAGAAAAAGGGGAGATAAGGTTTACTATTCTCCGATATATATCAGCCAGTATCGCATGTCTTGTGTGATGTCTAGGTATATGCCGTAAATTTTTGGGTGTGTTACAGCCCAAGCGCTGCTTACGTATAGTGGGACGACTGAGCATTGTTCCGCAGCTATTTCGTCTATTTGAGCGTAAAGTTCTTCTCTGAGGGTTGTGTTTGTTGTGGCGCGTGCCTGATTATACAAAGCTTCCTGAGTTGCGTTGTGGTAGTTAGTGTGAATCCATGAAGCCCAGTAGAGGAATGCGTAGTCGTCTGGGTCAACGTAGTCTGGATACCAACCGTATACGTAAGCGTCCATTATCTCGCTATCCCTGTTCTGCTTGTAAGTGGCCCAATCTGCAGATTTCAACGTTACATCTATAACTCCGCTTGCTTCGAGCGCTTCTTTGTAGACAATAGCTTGGTCAGCGCTTGAGGGATAGTGCCCTGAAGATTCATACCACAAGTCAAATGTCAGCTTGTTAGTCGCGTCATATCCCGCCTCAGCGAGCAAGCTTTGGGTGAGTGCGTAGTTCGCGTCTCCAAGCTTCTGGAACTCTTCAGTATGACCCAACATGCCTGGAGGTATTATGCTATACAAAGGTTTCGACAGATTAAGGAAGACCGTCTCGCAAACAGCCGACCTGTCTAAAGCAGCCGCAACCGCCCGCCTTACTCTTGTATCGTTAAACGGTGCACGCTTAGTCTGGAAGCAGAGATACTGAACGAAGGCGCCCTTGCCCCACCAAACCTTAACACTAGGATTATCCTCCAAATCAAGTACGTCAGTTGGACTAATATGCCTGAACGCCATGTCTATGTCGCCTGCTTCCACAGCTAATCGAAGTGTTGAGGGGCCGCTGTAAAATCTGAGTATTATGGTCTTTGTTTTCGGATACTCACTAGTGGCATTCCAGTAGTAGGGATTTTTGTCCAACCGGATCTCAATGTCTCTTCCACCTACACGCGCCCATCTCGTTAAGTAATATGGGCCGACAAATGCAACTGGAGTGCTCCCGCGTGAATCTCCCGCGTGATATCCAACCTCTTCTATAGGCGCATACGCTGGATTGACAATGGCTGATGCTCTGCATGACACGATTCCCAAGAACGGACTGAAGGCGTGGTTCAGGTTGAATCTAACGGTGTAGTTGGCAAGGACTTCTGTACTGTTTATGAGCTTATCATATTCTAAGCCTGCTGGTGCACCTTCAGGAATATCGTCTATAAGCGCTATAGCCCTGTCGAAACTATACTGGACGTGTGTTGCATTAAACTCTGTGCCGTCTGGAAACGTTACACCTTCCCTCAGATTGAAGTCCCAAACGTCAAAGTCTTCGCTGGCATTCCAGCTTACTGCCAATTCTGGAAGGAAGTCAGCTCCCGTTTCTGATCCTGGTTTAACGCTGACGAGAGTACCAGCTATGTTCTGCAGAATGCACCATCCGAAATAGTCGTACGCTTGAGCCGGGTCGAGAGTTTTCTCAACCGAATCAGTCGTCCCCACAATTAATGTTTCCTTTGTCTTTGCAGCCAGAAGTTTCTCTATTGCCGCCAATTTGTCTTGTAACGCGACTAGTGTTTGATTGTATGCTAACAGTGTTTCATTGTATGCTCCAAGGCTATTCACCATAAGCGCAGTTATGGTGGTTAGGTCGCTTATTGTTGATGTTAGATCTGTCACGCTTCCCGTTAGCGTGGTTACGTCACTTGTTAATGTGGATAAATTGCCTATCGCGGTTGTCATATAATACATTGTGCCACTTGAAACTATGATGCCTATTAGAACCAAAACAACTATTGAAAGCTCTATTTTTTCCATCATTTATTTTTCACCTTTTTACAAACGCAACATTACATCTGCTAGCTTAAATTATTTAAAACTTACCCTACTCGTGACAAGCCAGTAAAGCCATATTCGCTAAAACGACAGTTTTAAATAGATTTTTCTATGAAAATTTTCAAAATAAAAAGAAAAACTATGGACAAATAGTATTTTAATCCAATTCTAAATCAGACGAAATTTGACCACCGTTAGAACCTTAGCTACTTAGTCACGAGAACTGGGCAGGGCGCATTTCGGATCACTCCATCACTTACACTGCCTAGAAGCAGCTCTCTTATTTTGCTTATACCCCTAGCGCCCATAACAATTAAGTCAAACTCACTGTCTCGAGCGGCTTTAAGTATCTCTTGAACCGTATGCCCCTCCTTGAGCAAAGTTCCAACTTGGACACCCTCAGCTTTAACCTTATTTTCACCATCCGTCAAAATGGTTGTGCCAGCTTTGCGGGCAGCCTCAACAACCTTGGAAAAATCCGCGGGAGCCATGATTGGAACGCTTGGAGGAGTTAGAGTTGTTGGTTCGGGCATAACAATTGGTCTTACGCCAACTGAGTATATGTGGAGTAAAGTGATTTTTCCATCAAACCTTTTAGCTATCTGGATAGCAATCTGTAAAGCTCTTAATGAATGTTCAGAACCGTCTAACGGAACCAAAATCTTCTCAAACAACGGTACAGTATCTCCTACACAAGTTATATGGGGAGGCCCAGATATAACTTTTAAACCCATTATTTGAAAAGAATGTAAAAGGCACATACGCTCCTTTCTTTCTCTAATTTCAAAAAGTCCGTAATGCTTCGCATCGATGAAAGTATCACGTAACGATTTAAACTAACTGGCTTTCAGGCGTTTAAATAATGCGTGCTTGATGAGAGAAGGAAAATTAATTGCGTTTTTTGGTCTGTTCAAAGTAGTTGAATCAAATAACGAGAAAAAGTGGAGGTTCTACTGCTCAGTTTTCTTCTTTTTCACAGCATAGACAATGCCGATCGCAACGATAACCACAATGACACAGGCAATCAAAGCTAGGAACCACATTTGAGTCCAGAACGGTAGTGGCTGTCCCATGAGGGCCCATATGCTGAGATGGCTAACCGTTGCCCAAGCGTAATGTTCTGTGGTATTTATCTTCGTGTCTATGGTTATCCAGTCGTTGGCTGCTTCGTCCCAATGGTATATTCTCAAACTGTTTTCGTCGAGCCCTAATGTAGAGAGCTGTTCTGGCGTGTAGTAGATGCGTATGGTAACATTAACTGTTATGTCTTCCGGGTCTACTGTCATTTGTATGTAATTGCCTAATACCTTATATGTTCCTGATGGAGGATTAACTTCTGTTGGCAGCTCCGTTATGTTTTTGACGCATATGGTTGCAGACTTTGAAACGTTAGTTAAGGTTAACAAGCAACTAGCAGTTTCTTCAACATCGATTATCAACGGGTTGTCTTGTGTAACAGATTCTGGATTATAAATTGTTTCAGCGTAGCCTTCCCACACCTTGAATATCAAACGCTTAAGTTTGCTGATGCTTTGGTTGTTCCATATCATCGTATTTTCCTCTGCAAACTCATTTGGGTCTGGCACCCTTTCCGGGTCAGTTGGGTCTATAAACAATGTTACTGTATGGGTTCCGTTGCTTCCGCCCTGAACAATTAATTTCATCTTCTCGTTTTCTCTTGGTGATTCATATTCACTAGAAGTCATGTTGAAGAATTTTTCAAGTCTGAAGCATGTTGCGTTTATTGAATCTATTGGAGGAGTAACTTTTGCGCCGTCAAAATTTAAGAGCATTGAAGTGTTTTCTATTTTAAAGTTTAAGTGTAAATTGCTGATGCCGAGATGGATGTCTTTTAATATGTTCATTTGGGTTGGTGCTGGTGCTGGAGAGGTTGCGTTCATCATGTCGAAGTACAAGTTTTTCAGATAGTTTACTTCAGCGTTTAAATCCTCTTTGATGATATAATCTCCTTCATATTTTATTTGTCCGTTTTGATAGCTTAGTGTTTCGGTAGAGGAGTAAAGTGAACAGTAGGTTGTGTTTAACATCGCTTCAACGTAAGGTCGCATTTCTGGCGGATACATTTCAGGGAGTATTTGTGATGTGGCATTACGGTATTCTTCTACATCTGCCGTAACAGCTGCTTGAAAATCAAGTTGTTTCGCTGCCTTTGAATAGGATATGGTGAATTCTGCGTTTTCTGTCGAGTAAAGGGTTGCGTTGATTATAGAGTAGATAGCCCCCTCTGGATAAGATGGTGGCACTCCAGTAAACATTGATCCACTGAAAAGTTCTGTTAAAACTTCTATGAAATCTCCTTGGATAATCACTAGGAAAGACACTATTGCACTATTTGTATCAATAGGAGTAAGAGTTGTATTAAATGCCGTACAAGTAAGTAATCCTTTAGTCAGGTCATAGAGGGATTCAGGTCCTACACCGGGAATTGTGTCGTTTAAATCTACAAGCAATGTGTTTAGAAAAGTTTCGTTCAATGGAGTAAATCCAAGAATCGGCAATGTGTAGTTGTAGAAAACTGTTAATTCATCATCAATAGTTAAGTTAGTGAGGTTTCCTTCAAAGTTAACATCTACATCACCTAGAGTGAGACCGGGTAGCATGTGAACAGTGATTGTTCCGTTGAATGACTGTTCTGAGTATTGCCCAGTAATTGTAAGATCGGTGGAGTTAAATGGAAAATCAGAGAAGTCAATCACATTAGGATACGAGTAGAACAAGTCTGGAAAAGTTACGGAAACACCAATATCCGTGGTATATACTCCGTTGGAATATTCACCAGTCATAGTCGCAGTTGTAGCATTAAATGGAAATTCCAAAGCTTCTTCCGGCGGGATTGTTAGGGTAGTGTTTATTGAAACATCATGCATGTCACCGTCTTTAGTAATTTGAGCATCTAACTCGACATCAGGACTTGGTGAATACGGACCAAACAAATAAAATGGATATTCACTTGTGTAATTGTACTTGCCTGACAGCCCAACTGCTCCATCAGGATAAACAATAAACTTCACTTCTGCATCCACATAGTTGCTAGGTATCTCCATGGCATTTGCATAAATAGATTGAAATCCAAGAAAAGACATCATCAACGAGGTTAAGTAAAACATCATAAAGATTGCGATAATCTTCCTGATTCTTTTCATTATTCTCGCCAGAGCAGATGTATTTAGATATGTCTTTATATAATTTGCGAATACTTGAGAATAAGTGCGATTTCAAATTGGAAGGGGGAAGGAAGTCCTTAAATGCAACTTGTTACGATGTGCTTTAGAAATTTAAGTCGTAGAAGACTTAGGACTTTTCTTTGTGTTTTCGGGGTAGCTGTATCGACGTGCTTTATAATTGCGGTTGGTGCTACAACTTCAAGATGCGCCACAATTATGACTGAAATGAACGTTTTTTTCCGCAGAGAAGTGGTTGTCGTTGCACGAGGTGTATTTGTAATTCAAGGTTTTCCGATTGGAGGAGCAATCCCACAAAGCATAGTTGACGACCTCAAAAAGATGGACTGTGTTGAGAAGGCCATTCCCATGTTGTCCAACTTTGACTTCGGACCAAGTGAAGCCTCAGGTATATTGCCAGTCAACGCCACCATAGGATTACCCGTTGAAGAATGGCCGATGATTATTGGTTTTTCAACCTTAAAACCGGGAGGAACACTACCCCAAACAAACTCGACTAAAGAAGTTATTATAGGTTGTTCCATAGCTGACCAATATGGGATATTAACAGGCTCTAAAATAAATTTGAAGGATCAAGAATTAACCGTTTGCGGCATCATCGAAAGTCCATCCGCACTTTTAGCACGTTCAATAATCATGAGCTTAGAACTAGCTCAAGACGTTTTTAACTATCCTATGCAAATAAATATGGCAGTTGTTAAGCCGAAACCAAATGTCATGCAAGAGGAGCTTGCGAGTAGAATTGAAGGAGAGATAAATTATATTATGGCTTTGACGGAGAATGAAAGGAACGAGTTGATAAAACCTGTTCTTGACGCTGTGGAAAACTGGAATATGGCGATTCAAGGGATTCTCTTCTTCTTAAGCGCGATTCTTGTTGCTATCGTTGGAATGATGAATACTTCAGAAAGGCGAAGGGACTTTGCAACTTTAGACGCTATAGGTGCACCTTTAACATACATATTTCGTGTTGTCATCTTGGAAATGTCATTGATCGGTGTTTTAGGCGGTATTTTAGGCATAGCCTTCGGCTCTTTGGCGGCACTTGTTTTGTCAAGCCTTTACACGAACATTCCACTAGCCCAGTTTTTCCCAAGCATATTCGAAATTGTTCCACCAGTGTATATGCTTGAAATATTTTTAGCAGTTGTTGTTATATGCTGTATTGGAGGAATAATTCCAGCCATTAACGCGACAAGAATACGGATAGCTGAGGTTTTGAGGGCTGAATATTAATGAAGATTAAGACTGTGGATTTGACGAGAACATATCGTGTAGGCCCGTCGAAAATAACTGCTGTCAATAAGGTTAATTTTGAAGTTGACAAGGCAACTTTCACAGCGATAGTTGGTCCTTCAGGCTCGGGAAAATCCACACTACTGAATCTGCTTGGGCTTAACGATTATCCAACTTCTGGAAAAATCTTCATTGAAAACACAGACACTTCGCTTCTGTCAGGTCGTGAGCGAAGGAAAATTCGACTTTTCCGTATGGGCTTCGTTTTCCAAACTTTCAATCTGTTGCCAACACTTAATGCATCAGAAAATGTAGAGCTGCCCATGTCTTTGGCTCGCAAGTCTTCCAGAGAGCAAAGGGAAAAAGCCGTGAGACTTCTGGAAACTGTTGGTTTAGGTGATAGGCTTTACCATAGGCCGAAGGAGTTAAGCATAGGCGAGATGCAACGGGTAGCTACAGCAAGGGCATTAGCCAACGATCCTGAAGTAATTATTGCTGACGAGCCTACAGGCGAACTTGATTCAAAAACGGCTAAAGAGATAATTAGTTTACTTTTTGACATAAACAGAAAACTTAAGACAACTGTTATTGTCGCGACGCATGATGAAAAAATAGTTGAGGTAGCGGATACGCTTTGTACAATTGGAGACGGCAAACTAAAGGTTGAGCACTAAGTCACTATAGTAGCGAAAAGTAGGTGGATTTTATTTTTCCTTTTCGGTTGACAATGACTTCGAATTTTTCAGTCCATGGATGTCCTTCCAAGTCTATGGGACA
>Ga0315543_1002174_pt1 | contig 19471 bp, 14 predicted proteins | sample SalMarSW160210MG_2_FD_203098 | JGI IMG/M metagenome (GOLD analysis project Ga0315543, IMG submission 203098) | Salt marsh sediment microbial communities from the Plum Island Ecosystem LTER, Massachusetts, United States - Salt Marsh Sediment SW1601-210 ...
GTTTCTTCCTGTCACAATGACCCGGTTACTATTCTCTTTTGCCAGCAGAAGGACTATTTCCTTTCCTATGCCTCTTGTTCCTCCGTTAACAATGATGTTCATTTCAGTACGGGTATATTAAAAGGTTAGTTTTTTTCGTTTATTTGTAATCGCTACTTCAAAGTTACAAAAATGTAGACATGACTCTCAATCATTACAGGACGGATTTAAAGAAAATATGTTATGTTATATTGATAAATCTGAGCCTGGTATTTATTGCAGTCCCGGAGACATCAGCCCAGAGGAGCAGCAGTGAAGTTCCGCCACTGAAAGAGAGGCTCTTTTTTGGAGGAAGTTTTGGATTACAGTTTGGGACCATAACGAATATAGAAGCCTCTCCGATTATGGGTCTGTGGGTATTACCCAGGCTAGCAGTGGCTGCTGGTCCTGATTACAAGTTCTATAAAGATCCAATAGGACGAACGAGTATTTACGGGGGCAGGGGATATACCCAGATTGTCCTTATCAGGGATATAAATTCAATAATACCCATCGGTCTCAATATGGGTATCTTCCTGCATGCAGAAGATGAATTTCTGAGCCTCGAGTCTGCCTTCTGGAAGAATCCGCCCTATACGTCTGACAGGTTTTCTGTCAATACTCTTCTGGCTGGAGGAGGGATAAGCCAGCCGCTTGGCAGAAGAGGGGCCATTAATATGATGGTGTTATGGACGTTAAATGATTCAGGATATGATATTTACGGCAATCCGGAGATACGCGTTAGCTTCACTTTTTAAAAAGGAATACATTTATTAAATTCCGTTATCCTTATTATATCACAGGGTATTTGTTATTCTCAGTGGGAATTAATCGCCCGATTGGGTAAACCGCTAAATACTTAAATACTTAAATTTTCGCCTTCCGATTTTGCAACAATAACTGCACAGCAGGAGTCTCCATATACGTTTACTGCCGTTCTGAACATGTCAAGAATACGGTCAACGGCAAGGATCAGTCCTATGCCCTCAAGAGGAAGGCCGACAGCATTCAGAACCACAGCCATCATTACCAGGCCGGCCATGGGAATGCCTGCAGCCCCTATTGCAGCAAGAAGTGCAGTAAAGATCATCACCAGCTGTTGTCCGATAGTGAGATCAACTCCGTATGCCTGGGCGATAAACATCACAGCCACACACTCATACAATGCCGTTCCGTTCATATTGATGGTAGCGCCCAGCGGCAGGGTAAAGCTTGCTATTTTATTGGAAACACCGTCTTTTTCTTCCACAGCTTCCATGGTAAGAGGAAGTGTTGCGTTCGATGATGAGGTTGAAAAGGCAGTGAGCAGCGGAGTTGCCATATTTCTGAAGTGTTTCAGCGGATTGGCTTTTCCCAGGATTCTTACCGATAAAGGAAGAGTAACAAAGGCATGAACCAGTAATCCAAGCATCACAACGATGAAATAGATTCCCAGGCGGCTTATAACTTCGCTGATATTGTTTCCCATTTCCACCTGCTGCGCAATTACCTTTGCAGTGATGCTGAAAATACCTATTGGTGTGAATTTTATCACAAACAGGGTTAATTTCATTATAACCTCAAGGGCAGAATTAATGAAACCAGTAAGCATTTGACTCGATTTCTCACTGACCCGGGTTATAAAATACCCGAAAAGTATGGCAAAGAATATGATCGAAAGCATTTGTCCCTGGACCATTGCCTCGAAAATATTAGTGGGGACTATCTTTATAAGTGTCCTGCCGAAGTTGTCCGTGGCAGCAGCAATTTCTTCCACAGGCGCCTGAAATCCGAGTTCTGCACCTACTCCCGGCTTCAGTATCGAGACAAAAACAAATCCGGTTACAATTGCTGCAAATGTTGAAAAAACATAATAACCCAGCGTTTTAAAGCCAAGTCTGCCCAGGTTGCCGCTGCTGCCGACACTTGCAACACCTGTGGTTATGGAGCAAAGGATCAACGGGATTATTATCATATTAAGGCCTCTGAGAAATATTTCTCCCATCCAGTTGGTATAGGAAGTGGCTGAGGGGAAATAAAAACCAAAGAAACCTCCGGCAATCAGCATTATAAGGATCTGGTAATGCAGAGCAATCGAAAATTTTTTCTTCACCATTGAAAGATTCAATTATTTTCTAAAGAAAAATAAACTATATGATAATTCCTCTCAAACCGGAGATTTTTTTCTTTTTCATATATTCAGTGAGAATTGAATATTTCAATAGAGAGTGGAGGACGAGTTCTGAAAAATTAATCCTGACGAAGTTAATGTATTAATATAAGTTAACCCTAACAAAATTACAATAATGGCTCGGATTTACATTTGTAAATAGCCTTAAATAGTTCATTATTTACAGATGTAATCAATAAATAGTACATATTAATGTTACAGATGTAATTTATATTTAATAAAAATTTATAATTTTATAATATATTATAAATCAGTATGATTATATATATTATTTTGCATCAGACTATAAGAATAAAGAGCTAAAAATGAAGTTATTACTGTAAAATCTTTAGAAACAGACCATAATAGATTGTATACCAGAATATAACAAATCTAAACGCCAGTAAAACATGAAATATTTACACTTTTAAGGCACTGAATATCAGGCTGTTAAAACTTAGTATTATATTACCAGTCCGAGTAATTAAGCCAATGTTTACACATGTAATGGTAAAGAATTACATGTGTAACGAATTAAAGGTTTACATTTGTGAAAACAAATTATTTCTATGAAACCCACATGTATTTACATACACAACCGAGCTTGCGAGCTCAGCGAAGCTAAACACCATATTATAATAATCAGCTACATGTGGGTTCCATCATACCATTAAAATTAAATTATTATATGATGAAAGAACGATTAATAGAATTTTTAAAAGCAGAAAATAAGACTTCTGCACAATTAGCAGAAGAAATAGGTGTTCAGCCATCAGGTATATCCCATATATTATCGGGTAGAAACAAGCCCAGTCTTGATTTTGTGTTGAAGATGCTAGAAAAATACCCTTTTTTATCAACTGAATGGCTTCTTTTCGGCAGGGGAAACATGTATAAAGATGAATTGATGCAGAAACTGTTTGAAGATATTAAAGAAAGCGAAAAAAGTACAGATAATGTTGTAAATCAGCCTGTTGAAGAATCCAAAAAAAAGATTAGTGATGTGAATCTCAGAAATACAGGAGATAAGGTAAGGGATGAAAAGCAAAAAGTTGAAAAAATAGTATGGTTCTATGCGGATAACAGTTTTCATGAATACCTGCCGGGAAAAGATTGATCTATAGTCGGGGAGGTATGTGTTTGAAAGATTCAGAGGTGTACATATCTCTGATTCAGATGAATTATATCTGTATAATTTTATGATATTAGCTAATAAAATTATCTTTACGGTAAACATCAGGAGATGGGTAAACGCATCGAATCTCTAAAAATAATTAATAATCAAAAGCTTAACAAGGACTCCTTTATTCTTGAACTGTGGTGTAAGGAAAAGTTACCTGAGATGCGACCCGGACAGTTTGCCGAGATAAAAGTGAAGGGGAGTCCGGAGACCTTCTTACGCAGGCCCTTCTCTATACATGACGTCAATTACGGAGAAAATACTCTGAAGTTCCTTATTCAGATAGCCGGAAAAGGGACTGAGGCACTTTCTAAGCTTGAGAAGGGCGATATGCTTAATATCATATACCCCCTGGGAAATTCATTCAGCCTGCCTGAGAGCAATCAGAGAATACTTCTGGTTGGCGGCGGCTGCGGTGTGGCACCATTATTATTTATGGGTAAATATCTTGATGAAAACGGTCACCATCCTGACATATTACTGGGTTTCCGGAACAGTGAACGTATTATTGAATATGATGAGTATATGAAGGTGGGAAGAGTGTTCCTGACCACCGAGGATGGATCACGTGGAGAAAAGGGTTTTGTCAGTGAGCATACAATACTATCGGAGCAGAATTATGACAGGGTCTATTGCTGCGGTCCTGAGGTAATGATGAAGGCAGTAGGGGAGTATTGCAGGCAGAATGACATTGACTGCGAAGTATCATTGGAAACACTTATGGGGTGTGGCATTGGAGCCTGTCTGTGCTGTATCGTTTCAACTCTGAACGGCAACCTATGCACCTGTACCGATGGTCCGGTTTTCAATATTAAAGATCTGATATGGTAAAACTTGGCTTCAATATAGGGGATCTGCACTTTAAGAATCCGGTTCTTACAGCCTCGGGAACCTTTGGCTATGGATCTGAATTTGACGATTTTATTGATATTTCACGCTTAGGAGGCATTATTGTGAAAGGTACAACCCTTGAGCCCAGGGAAGGAAATCCTTCGCCCAGAATGGCTGAAACCCCTTCAGGAATGCTTAATTCCGTTGGCTTGCAGAACAAGGGTATTGAAATTTTTGAAAAACAGATTTATCCGTGTATTTCGAAATATAAGACGAATGTAATTGTAAATATCAACGGCAGCTATATTAAAGACTATGTTGCTCTTGCTGAAAGGATTAACTCGCTGAGCAAAATACCTGCCATTGAGCTCAATATATCATGTCCCAATGTGCAAAAAGGCGGCATGACCTTTGGGACAGATCCGGCATCAACACGCAGTGTAACAAAGGCTGTCAGAGCTGTATATTCGAAGAAGCTTATAGTTAAGCTCACCCCGAATGTTACAGATATTGTCGAATTTGCCCGTATTGCGGAGGAGGAGGGAGCCGACTCTGTTTCCCTTATCAACACGCTCCTGGGTATGGCAGTCGATGCCAGTGAAATGAAACCATCGATTTCAACAGTTACCGGCGGATTATCGGGTCCTGCTGTTAAGCCGGTTGCCCTCAGGATGGTCTGGCAGGTTGCCAGGGCCGTTAAAATCCCGGTGATAGGAATAGGCGGTATCATGAATGCCGATGATGCTATTGAATTCTTCCTTGCCGGTGCCTCAGCCATACAGGTGGGAACAGCCTCTTTTATTGATCCCAGGGCTTCAGTGAAGATTCTTGAGGGAATTGAACAGTATCTTGAAAGAAAGAGTTTTTCTGATATCAGTGAAATTGTAGGGTACATAAATAAATAATCTTAAGTTTATAGGGGGGATCTACCTTTATTCCACCAGAGTATTATTTTACTCATCCCGCATTATTTTGTAATTCCAGATAATTATAACTATCTTTTCCTTGATTTTTTTCAGTCCAGAAAGCAAAATGTATAATTTTATTAATCAATCAATTTTATAATGACAGATAATTTACAGATAGATGATCTCGACAGGAAGATCCTGGATATTATAACAAAAAATGCCAGGATACCATACCTGGAGGTGGCCAGGGAATGCGGTGTATCAGGTGCTGCAATACACCAGCGGGTACAACGCCTAATCCGTATTGGCGTTATAAGGGGATCAGAATTTAAGGTCGACCCGGTACTTGTCGGATTTAAAACATGCGCTTATATCGGTATTTTCCTCGAACGTCCGGGACAATTCCATGATGTAGTGAAAAAATTCCAGGATGTGCCGGAAATAATTGAATGTCACTATACTACGGGTAACTATTCTCTCTTTATAAAAGTATATGCAAGAGATAATGAACACCTGAAAAATATTTTGAGCGACAAGATCCAAAATATACCCGGCATACTCCGTACCGAAACCCTCATCTCTCTTGAAGAATCAATTAACAGACAGATACCTGTGCTGTCAAAATAAGTAATGTGCTTTTCAGTTTCTCTGATTCATTCTGAAGATCATCTCAGAGAATTATTATTAGCGCGGAATTGAAGACGGCAACTACCAGGCTCTCCGCGATCTGCCAAAGGTAGACCTTAATAACAGCACGGCTGTTAAAAAATCAGGTGATGAATGGCTGTTGACCACCACTTTGAAAAACACTGCAGAGACACTTGTTCTTATGGTTAAGCTCAAGGTTATTGGAAAGAGCAGCGGAGAACGCATTCTGCCGGTATTCTACAGCGATAATTATGTATCACTGATGCCCGGCGAGGAAAAGGTGATTGAAATTAAGCTCAGGGACGAGGATACCCATGGTGAAAAACCTGTTGTTGAAATCTCAGGATTCTTGAGTTTCCTCAGCTCTACATGACGATCAATGCGCTCTGCCTTTGCCTGTCTGGCTGTATTCCGAAAATCATCTTCTTCACTAATCGCTTTTTAACTTTGCCAGGATTTTTTGAAATAGTCCCTGAAGATTTATTATATTACATCTTGAACCGGTTCAATAATAAAGAATTTGCCTCCATAAGCATTTTATGGGTTTGACTAACTGCCAAATTTGTAATTTGGACGCAATTTTTTTAAGGTAACTCTATTTTTGAATAACTTTCACTTACTAAAATTCTTAATGCTACATTATATCGGCATCATATTGGTTTAACCATCAATATTTGAGGAAACTCCGGTAATATTTAAATGCCGGATATGGAAAAATACTTTATCTTTTAATATCCTGCATTTTTTTCATACTTTTAACGTTATAAACAGACGTTTAGAAATTTATACGTTATTTTTCCATAATCATAAACAGTTAATTGACAGATTGATTTGTTTTTTTCTTTTAAAATTGACATGATAAATATATTCTGATTCAAAAGACTCTTCAGGATGCAAAGCCCTAAAATATATGATGATGAACGATTACTGGTAAAACAATTATCAAAAGGTAACCTGTTAGCCTTTAACACTCTGTTCAGGAAATATAGTAACCGTCTGTACCGTTTTGCATTGGGGTATTTAAAATCTGAAGATGAGGCAGAAGAACTGGTTCAGGAAGTCTTTACAAAAATCTGGGAGAAACATTCAGATCTTAAAGAGGAACTGTCTTTTAAATCATTCCTATTTGCAATTGCCTTAAACATTATCAGAAAACATTTCAGGACCAAAGCTTATTTATCTGAATATTTTAAAACCGGAATAAATCCTGATCTGGATATGCAGACTTCGCAGAAAATTACTTATGATTCACTATATCAATATATAACTGAATTAGTCAATCAATTACCCGAGCGACGTAAAGAGATCTTTATAAAAAGCAGGTTCGAAGGATTGAGTATTAAAGAAATTGCGGAGGAATTGAAAATCAGCCACAAAACTGTGGAAAATCAATTGACAGATGCATTGAAATTCATCAGAACAAATCTTAACCGTGAAATTATACCTGTTATTTTATTTTTCACACTATTTATTTCATAATTAATTATGGATTAGTAATAGAAAAAACGCATTTCTAGCATTATTACACACCCTAAATAACAGTGTTTATTATTTTTCTTTTTCTGCGGGTAGGTGTATCCGGGCAGAAATGGATATTATGATATGTTGAAGATTAATAATGATTGTTAAGGAGTGATTTTGAAAAAGATTTATTGCATGTTTATAAAGAAGAGGATGGGTAGTACCTCTATTAAGATCAGCGATCTTATTTCACCAGTGCATAATTATCAGGATGAAAAATGCACCGGAACCAAAGGGAATATAAATAAATGTATCTGGCAAAATACTGTTAATTGGTTGAGGTTAGTTGATTAGGGTAAAAGCAGTTCTTTATGGTAAGAGAACTGCTTTTTTTCTGACAGGAGTATTAAGCCAGAATCTGATATTACTATTATAATATATTAAAATTAATAGAGAGAGTATAATATGACAGAGATTGGCTTTGATAGTGAAAAGATAAACCATTATTACAAGGGAAAGTATTCTGATAAGGATGCATCTTATATTAATGAAATATTTTGCGATAAGAATAAAGAGAAGGAATTAAATTGTCTTTTATCAAGACAATTTGACGAATTATTGCCTGAAGATGATGAGGATAAAAAGAATCTTGATCATATCCTTTACAGAATTCATTATGAAATAAACACCAGATTATCAGCACGAAAAGCCTGGTCATTTGATAGTATTTTAAAATGGACATTACGGATAGCCGGCATAATAATTCTTCCCCTTGTAATCTATATTGGATTACAAACTTATAAAGATACTTATTTGAAAAGAGAAACCTGGGTTGAAATTAAAGCTCCGGCATGGACACGGGTGCAGTTTAGTCTGCCTGACGGCACGACCGGGTGGTTAAATAGCAATTCATGTGTAAAATACAATGGAAATTTTAATGCAGATCGCCAGGTAACTCTTAAAGGAGAAGCTTTTTTTGATGTGTTTAAGGATATGAAAAGACCATTTGAAGTAAAAACAAATGAAGTTTTTGTTTCAGTTTTAGGCACACGATTTAATATAGCCTCCTATGAAAATGAGAATAATGTCGAAGTGGTTCTGGAGGAGGGGAAATTAGTATTTAATGGTAACGAAACGAACAAATCATTTACTATGAAACCAAATGATCTTGTAGTTTATGATAAATCCCTGAAAGATATTTCGACAGAAGTAGTGGATACTCGAAAATATTTGTCATGGACAGAAGGCAAGCTGATATTCAGGAATGATCCATTGGATGTTGTTGCAAGGAGACTTGAAAGGTGGTATAATATTGATGTTGAAGTTAATGTCAGTTCAACTGAAGACATCAGGTGGCGTGCGACCTTCATCGATGAGGGCCTTGAAGATGTTTTAAGTATAATGAAACGCAGTTTGCCAATAAATTACAGAATTGAAAACGGGAATCTCAAACCAGATGAGACTTATGCTAAAAAGAAGGTGATAATTACAATTAGAATAAAATAATCTGATTACAAATTTTAGAAACAATTGCCTATGGAACAATCTTTTATCAGCAAAAACAGGAAAGCGATGGAACCGCTTTCCTGTATGTAATGCTAAGTTACTATTTAAAAATAATAACCTAACTAAAAACTTTACAAAGTTATGAAAAAAAAATGTGATTTATGGGTGCATTCACACCCAACCCTAAAAAAACTAATCATGGAACTTAAAATTGCATTCTTCATTATTGTGGTTAGTGTTTCAAATGTCCTGGCTATTCCCACCTATTCGCAGGTAGCGAAGGTTTCCCTAGACATGGAGAACGCAAAGCTCGAAAACGTGTTGGATGAAATAGAACTCAAGAGTGAATTTTATTTTATTTTTAACCAGAAACAGATTGATGTCAACAGGATTGTTGATATTCAGGCAGAAAATAAGCTGATAGCCGATATACTTCCTGAATTATTTAAAGGAACAAATGTCAGTTATATAGTATTTGACAGGAAGATCTTATTAACCACTGATCCCCTCAAGAATGACTTACTGGCTCTCGCATTAGTAATAGAATCCCAGCAAAAACAAATAACCGGTACTGTTACGGGAAAGGATGGCACACCCCTTCCTGGTGTAAACGTTGTTGTAACCGGAACAACTCAGGGAGCGATGACCGATATTGATGGTAAATACAGCATTGAAGTTCCTCAGGGAGCCAAGAGCCTGACATTCTCATTTATCGGGATGCAATCCCAGGAAATCAGTATAGGGACATTAACCCAGATCAACGTAACTATGGCTGAGTCGATAATCGGACTGGGAGAAATAGTGGTGATTGGCTATGGTACTCAAAAGAAGGCCGATGTCACCAGTTCTGTTGCAACCGTTAAATCGGATAATTTTATCAAAGGAAGTGTAACGGATGCCGGTCAGTTAATCCAGGGACAAGTAGCAGGTTTGGCCGTTATTTCTCCTAACGGGGACCCCATCAGTAAAACACAGATCTTGTTGCGCGGTAATACTTCATTGATGGGTAAAAATCAGGATCCTCTTGTCCTTATCGATGGTATTCCCGGAGATATGAAAATTGTAGCGCCACAGGATATCGAATCCATCGATGTTTTAAAGGATGGTTCTGCTGCCGCTATTTATGGTACCCGGGGTACCAACGGGGTAGTTTTTATTACCACTAAAAAAGCAAGCGGTATTAAAAGCACCGTCGAATATAGCACTTATGTAAGTACGCAAACCATTGCCAGAAAACTCAATATGTCCACCGCTGCCGATTTTAGGGCACAGATAGCTTCAGGTGTTCGCACAGTGATAGCGGATGATGGTACAATTACATATCCAATGGATGATAATGGTGCAAGTACCGATTGGCTGAAGGAAATTACACAAACACCCCTGATCCAGTCTCATAATTTAACATTCCGCAGTGGTAGCGAAACAACCAATTACTTGGTCAGTCTTAACTATACTAACGCGGAAGGTATGTTCATAAAGACGTTTAATCAGGTATTTTCAGGACGTGCTGACTTTAACCAGAGCCTGTTTGACAATAAGGTGAAGATTAATGTAAATCTGTTTAACTCTTCACGCAATTGGAATGATTGGAATGGTATTAACTCAAATATTTACAGAGAGGCGTGCATGCAAAACCCCACGTCTCCTGTTAAAAATGCCGATGGGACATGGTTTCAGGAACTTCTTAAATTTGATTATCAAAGCCCTGTATCCGATCTATACGAGAGTGATGGTCAAACAAATGAACTAAACTCCAGGTATAAAGGCTCTATCGTATATACACCGCTTATGGACTTAAAACTTTCCGGGGTATTCGCGTATGTAAAGAGGATAAGGGGAAATGGGTATTCTGAAACCAAACAAAATGCGACCACGTTGCGCGACAATAGAAATGGTTATGCAAGAATCAGGGGAGAAGAATCAATAGACCGGTTGGCTGAACTTACCGCTGAATACTCAAAGTCCATAGATAACCATAACCTTATGATCCTTGGCGGATATAGTTACCAGGAAAATGACTTTAATGATTATTATATGGAAAATTGGGATTTTCCAACCGACCAATTTGGATATAATAATATAGATATTGGTCAAGCCGTAATTAATGGACAAGTTTCGAATCCGGTAAGAAGTTCCAGGGCTGCAACAAATTTAATTAGTTTTTTTGGCAGGATTACTTACAACTATAGCGATAAATATCTTTTAATGGCAAGTTTTCGTCGCGAAGAAGCCAGCCAGTTATGGGGCACCAAAAATCCCTGGGGAACATTCCCTGCCGTTTCCGTAGGTTGGAGAATTACCAAGGAATCTTTTATGAGCAATCAAACCCTTTTTAACGATATCAAGTTAAGGGCCGGTTATGGGGTTACAGGATCGCAACCATCAGATCTTTTCAAAGGAGTAGGAATGATTGATTACGGGTACGGATATGTATATTCCAATGGAACATGGATAAAAACACTTGTCCCATCTCAGAATGCTAATCCCGATTTAAAATGGGAAGAAAAACGCGAAACAGACATCGGTCTCGATTTCAGCATGTTGAATAACCGTGTAAGTGGTAGTGTTGATTATTATAACCGCCAGATACACGACCTTCTTTGGTTATATGACGTACCAAGCCCTCCTAACCTTTATAATAGGACTCTTGCAAATGTTGGGGTTATGGAAAACAAAGGATTGGAAGTGATGCTCAACTTTGTGCCAATTAAAGAAGCTGACTTCGAATGGAATACCATTGTTAGTTATTCTACCAACACCAATAAACTGGTAAGTCTGTCGAACGATATTTATAAGCTATCAACCGATTATTTACGAGTTGGGGCCATTTTCCCTCCTATTCAAACCTTTTCCCATCTTTTGAAAGCTGGTGGTCCTATTGGCGATTTATATGGTTATAAAGTAATTGATATTGGCAACGATGAAACCGGCGATCCAGGCAATTATGGCCAGTGGGTATATGAAGGAGCTGACGGGAATCCTGTAAAATTTTCAGATTTTAAACACTCTTTCGAAGATAAAAAAGTAATTGGCAACGGTATTCCAAAATTCTACCTCGGCTGGAATAATAACTTCCGGTATAAAAACTGGGACCTGAGCATTACACAAAGAGGTGCATTTAAATTCCAGGTTGCCAACTTACAGCGTATGATGTTCGAACCCGCAAAAATGATGCAGTACAATGTTCTTACAACAGCTTTTGATAAGGTGTATGGAAAAACTACGTTAAAATCACCAGTGGAATTCAATAGCTATTATGTCGAAAATGGCGATTACTGGAAAATCGATAACATCACACTGGGATATAACTTAAACAAAACAGGGACTAAGTATATCCAATCTGCACGGCTTTATGTATCGGTACTCAACACTTTAATTATTACCGGTTATAAAGGAATTGACCCTGAAGTAAGTTTACGGAACCCAACTTCAAATGTTCAGTCCGGAGTCGTTCAAACTCCTACATCAGGATTGGACCCTGGAATGGATTCGCCATATAAATATCCAACCACCCGTACATTTACCATTGGTCTTAATGTAACATTTTAATTAACATTTTAATTAACATTTTAATTATTAATTAATGTAGATATGAAGAAGCTAAAATTTATTACATATACAGGAATAGCAATAATTGCTTTTCTTATGGTCGTAATTTCAGCTTGTACCAAATTGAAAGATACGTCCTATAATCAAATTATATCGAGTGAATTTATCCCTACCAGTGCAGACCTTCCAGCCTTGACCGGTGCACCTTACGTGGACTGGCGTGGTCTTCTCCTGCAATGGAATACAGTTTACAGGGCACAGGAGGTTTCAGGTGATGAAATGTTAACACCCGAACGTAATGGTGGATGGGTGGATGGTGGCGTGTACCGCAGGTTACATGAACATAAATGGACTACCGACGATGATGTCGTGATAAATATATGGACAAGAGCATACCAAGGTATTACTAATTGTAACCGGGTTATTTACCAGGTTCAGACAGGCAAAATTCCTGTTGCAGCAAAGGATACAACTGCGCTTATCGCCGAAATGAAACTATTGAGGGCTTCCTATTATTGGGTTTTATGCGATATATATGGAAACGTCCCCATAGTTGATAAATTTGATGTGCCCGCAGGTTATTTACCAGCACAAAATACAAGGAAAGAGGTGTATGACTTTATTGTTAAAGAAATTCTCGCCAACTATCCCCTGGTAAGCGCTGACAACAATCAAATAACTTATGGTAAATTTAACAAATGGGCAGGCCTTACTTTATTAGCTAAAATGTATCTGAATGCAGAGGTGTATACAGGAACTGCCGAATGGGACAAATGTATAGCTATTTGCGATCAAATCATTAATGCAACGGAAACCAGCGGAATTAAGTTGGAATCAAACCAGAAAAATGTATTTGTAACGGAGAATCAAAATTCAAAAGAGATTATCTTCGCATTGCCGTTCGATTCTAAATATGTATCAGGGTGGAACGATTTTGATGTTCACATGCAAACGCTGCAAGGTGAAAACCAGGCAACCTATAATCTTATGTATGGTCCGTGGGGTGGCGTTTGTGCTATACCACAATTTATAAATACATTCGATACTACCGATGCCCGGTACATTGATAATTACATTAAGGGGCCGCAATATGCAGCGAATGGTGACCCCCTTATAGCTTCATGGGGAGAGTATAAAGGGAAACAGTTGTTTTTCCGCAATCATGTTTACGGAGTTGATTACTCAGACGAAACAGATGGTTTCCGTCTGGGTAAATTTGAAATAGCCATGGGGGCCACTAATCGTTTAAGTAATGACTGGCCACTTTTCAGGTATGCTGATGTTTTGATGATGAAAGCAGAATGCCTTTTGCGCACCGGACATGCTGATGATGCTGCCGCTATTGTTACAACGGTTAGGGAACGAGACTTCAAATTAAAACCGGAAAATGCTGTTGTTACAGGCGCCCAATTACAGGGTGGCAGTAATTATAATTACGGTCTGAGAAATCACTTGGTACCATTTACATATGAAGGAGGCGCTGATATTCAATACGGCCGTATGCTTGATGAACTGGGTTATGAATTTTGTCAGGAAGCACGTCGCAGAACGGATATGATTCGTTTTGGTATGTTTACGAAAAAATCATGGCTGTCTCACTCTCCAAACGGAGATTACAGGGCACTCTACCCAATACCCGGAACGGAGCTTGCTAAAAACTCTAATTTACATCAGAATCCAGGTTACTAATTGTCTCGTAATCTACGAAAGTGAAGTTCATCTGCCTGAAAAACAGATGAACTTTATTATTAAAAATATTCAATTAAAACTTTCATGATGATATGTTACTCCTGGTAAATAATTAAAAATGAATCAAAATCACAGTTTATGAATAAATACAACCTTTTGCTATTGGCTACACTTTTGTTGTTTTCCCAAATTGGTAAGGCACAAACATACCAAAAGACAGAATACGGTGTAAAGACTACCATCAATTCTGTTAATGTGGAAATCCAGTTTTTTAATCCTGGAATCGTACGTATTATAAAATCTCCCCACGGTATTATGCCTGAAAAGAGGAGTCTTTCTGTAATAAAAACTCCCGGGAAAACTCAGCTAACGATCCATCAGGAGAAAAATGAATTGTCGGTTACCAGTAAATCTGTACAATTAATATTAAATATGAAAACCGGGCAAATTAGTTTTTTCAATCCTGATGGCAGGTTGTTGTTGAAAGAAAAAGAAAACGGGATCAAATTTACCCCTACAAAAGATCTGGATGAAAATACATTTGTTGTAAATCAGGCATTCCAACTGGACAATGATGAGGCGATATATGGATTGGGACAGCATCAGAAGGGAACCATGAATCAGCGAAACCAAAAAATTACCCTGAAGCAAAACAACATGCAGATTTGCATACCTTTTTTTCAATCGGTGAAAGGATATGGATTGTTTTGGGACAACTATTCAACAACAGTTTTTGACGACAATTCAGAAGGAACTTCGTTTGAATCGGAGGTGGGCGATTGTGCCGATTATTATTTCATGTATGGGGGAAATGCTGATGGGGTAATAGCTGCATACCGCGATCTTACCGGACAAGCACCCATGTTCCCTCGTTGGGCGTTTGGTTACTGGCAAAGCCGCGAACGCTACAAAAGTCAGGATGAAACAATAGGCGTTGTTGAAAAATACAGGGAATTGCAAGTGCCGTTGGATGGCATTGTTCAGGATTGGCAGTACTGGGGCGTTGACAACCGGTTGTGGAACTCTACTGAATTTGGCAATCCGCTGTTCCCCAACCCGCAGGGCATGATCGATCGCGTTCATGAACTCAATGCGCACATCATTATTTCGGTGTGGCCCGGTTTTGGAAATCAGACCCGGATATTCGACGACATGAAAAGGCACGGTTATCTGTTTAATTTTACCACCTGGCCTATTACTCCTGACGTGCAGGTATATGATCCCTTCAATCCCGATGCCCGCGATCTTTACTGGAGTTACGTAAACAAGAATATTTTCTCAATGGGAATGGATGGATGGTGGCTTGATTCAACTGAGCCGGACCAGATGAGACCCAAGGAGGGAGATGATGATAACAAAACCTATCTGGGCACTTTCCGGAAAGTTCGCAATGCCTTTCCGTTAGTTCATACCGGAGGTGTATATCAGCACCAACGACAGATCACATCAGATAAACGTGTGTTCATTCTGGCCCGGTCCGCTTTTGCCGGTCAGCAACGTTTTGGCACTACCACATGGTCAGGAGACGTACTATCACGATGGGATGTACTTCGCAAACAAATTTCCGGGGGACTTAATCTTTCATTGACCGGAATTCCTTACTGGAATAGCGACATCGGTGGCTTCTTTTCCGCGCGAAAATATCCTAAAGGAGCAAAGGATCCGGCTTTTCAGGAATTGTATGTCCGCTGGTTGCAGTTCAGTACATTTTGTCCCATGATGCGTTCGCATGGAACAGATACACCCCGTGAAATTTATCAGTTCGGGGAGAAAGGATACTGGGCCTACGATGCGATAGAAAAATTTATCAACCTGCGTTATCGATTACTTCCTTACATATATTCCGATGCATGGTCTGTTACGTCGGAAGCATCAACCATGATGCGTGCGTTGGTAATGGATTTTGTTACTGATAAAAAAGTTCAGGATATCAACAACGAGTATATGTTTGGCAAATCCATTTTGGTTTGCCCCGTCACCGATTCGTTGTACACCAGCAGGGCAACTGGTACAGCTGTTGTAGATTTCAGTACCGTAAAAACACAAAAAGTATATCTTCCGGAAGGAAGTGACTGGTTTGACTTTTGGACAGGAAAAAAAGTGAATGGTGGCCAGGAGATTCAGAAAGAAGTGCCAATTGATATTATACCAATCTATGTTATGGCTGGTTCCATCGTTCCGATGGGTCCGTTTGTCCAGTATTCGTCTGAAAAGACCGACCCGGTTGAAATTCGTATTTACCCGGGTGCTGACGGTGAATTTAAGCTCTATGAAGATGAAAATGATAATTACAATTATGAAAAAGGAATATATTCACTTATCGAGTTTCACTGGGATGATGCTTTGAAAACGCTAACGATCAACGATCGCAAGGGCGAATTTTCCGGAATGTTGAATAACCGGAAATTTGAAATTGTAGTGGTGAATGAAAATACCGGTATTGGTCTTAATATCTCAAAAAGCCCGGCAAAAACAATTAATTATTCCGGAAAGGAGATCGTTGTCAGTTTGCAGTAATATTAAGGGAAATACACAATGGACCCCTGACCTTATCTATTTCAATAATACAGAAGTGAAGCCTTCCGTAAATTACTATACGCAACAACTCTTTGGACAGAACGCAGGAGACAAATATCTCTCGAGTACCATAACACTTTCTGATTCTTCAGAAATCGTAGCCAAACGTATACTAGTGTTATGTTAATTAAGAATTGACGGATATAATCTTCTCAATTTAATTCTCGCCTCCTTGTTTGTAAACTGCCAGTTTATTTTGCTGTTTTTATTATTGCGATGGGTCTTCCAGGCGTCAACTTGTTCTTTTACCATTTCCATGGTTGATAAATGTCTTTTCAAACATTGTCCGTTTAATACTTGCAATTCGATTTCAGCCATATTAAGCCAGCTACCATGTTTTGGTGTATAAACAAATTCAAATCTGTCCCAAAGCCTCTTTGCCACCTTTGGTTTAAAGGTTTCGTAGAATGATGATGCATTATGTGTATTATAGTTATCCATTACTAACGTTATTCGCTTTGCTTTAGGATACTTCTCTTCTGCAATTCCTTTTATGAACATCGCCCAGTCTCTCTTCGTCTTAAACTCGGTAACATCTACAAAACGTTTCCCTTTAAGAGGTTCATTTGCCATGAATATGTTTACTACTCCATTTCTAATAATATACTCACTATCTTCTCTTGCTTCCTGTCCTGGCTTCATAGAAATTGTCTGCCTGGCTTCCTGTATTAACTGCTTCGGCGATTCATCCATGCAAACTATACAGGATAATCTTTATCATAGGGCCTTTTATAAACATCTAACACACGTTCCATGTTTGATACAAATTCACTGCTTTGTTCCGGAGGAATAATCCACCCTTTTACTTTCCAAGGCTTAAGTTCGTTTTTTTAGGACGTTCCTCACTGTTACATGAGAAATGCTCTCAACATAATTTAATTCTACCATCTTATCAGCCAGTAATCTTAATGACCATTTTGCATATCCTTTCGGGGGTTCGCTACAGCATAGAGTTACCAATTTTGCTTCCACATCTCCATCTGTTTTTGATTCATAGACCCTGGAAGTGGGTCGTCTCTCAAGACATGCTTCAAGGCCTTCTTCAATGAACTTCTTTTTTATCCTGTCTATAGTTCTCATTCCAACTTTGAGAACTTTGCTTATTTGTTCATTACTAACTTTTTGTGAGTATTTGCCCTCATCACAGTTCAATAAAATATAAGCTGTCCGGAATGTCAGTGAAGTGTGTGAACCCTTATTAATAATGTCCATAAGTTCTTCTACTTCGTTTTTTGTTAACTTAATCGTGTATCGTATCATTTGTATAGTTTTTTACAAATATACAAATAATACTTAAATATACGTCATAATACATTTAACTTAACACTAGTTTCTGTTGTAAAGGATAGTAAAAGCGGTGATTTAATTATCAAGCTGATTAATGTTCTTCCATCTTTCGTTAAAACAAAGATTAAACTAAAAGGAGTTGAGTCTATAAATTCTAATGCAATTAAAACTGTATTGACAGGTATGCCGGGAGACATAACATTGATTCCGCAGACTTCAGCTTGCACGGTGGGTAAAGAATTTTCATGCGAGCTACCTGCATATTCATTTACGGTAATTCGTATAAAGACAAACAAAAGAAGATAATGTTTTCTATAAGGAAAAATCCTAACATGAAGATAAAGAATTTATTATTCAGTTTTATTTTGATGCCGATAAGTTGCCTGGCACAATCGACATGGGATTATGCCGTATAGGGCATACCTTATTGAAGTCTTCATTAGTTTCAAGCAACTTTTAGATAGAACGGGGGATGGCTCTTTTAAGAAAACTTTTTCTTATAATCCATCCATTTTCTGCAGATACTCAGCCAGTGTTTTCTTAATGACTGTATATCTGAAATATTCACTTAAAACCTCTTCGAATGATCTATTTGCTTCTATCTCACTTTCTCCTTAACCACTTAAATCAAGAGCGGGACAATATGTAATATAATATTCGTCTTCTTTAAAACTTAATCATTTAAAAATATGAACAGGTTTTGTAATCATCAACAATTCTCTCATTGAAAAGTTTGGGTTAATACTTCTTTCTTGATAAACTTAACCGAATGAATGCTATTGATAAAAGTGATTTAATCTCAATACCTTTTCTTATCAGGAGTAATAAAAAGCCTGAAAAACATTGAATATCAGACATTTACAGTGATTGAGTTGGGATTATTTCACAGGCTCATGATCTTTCTGAAAGGCATATTACAATACAAACGATGCCGCAGCATGCTGCTCTTCATTTTTTATTTACTTCGCAGAATTAAAGCATGGCGGCTTATTCTGCTACTAAAATAAAAAATGCTCCGTGCGAAACATCGTTTGTATTGTGATCCAGTTGGGTCTCCCCGATGAGCCTCCACTTCGTTCCGGCTGTCGGGGCACGCAAACCCAGTACCCTTCTGCAAAGCGGAATGCTCTACAAACTTTTAATAATTTCGAGGATAAAAGATTTTGATTTCCTGCTTTTAATATACTTCTCTCTTGCCATAGCTTCATTTTTGGTACTATACAGTTCATAATGGACAAGTTTCCAGGGAATTCCGGCATCTGTGAACTTTCCTTTTTTTCTGTTATGTTCAGCAATGCGTCTGTCCAAATCATTTGTATATCCAACATAATATCGGTTGAATGATTTGCTATAAAGAATATACACTGAATACATAATTAGCGAGACAAAAAAGGTGGAATTTATTTATCCATCTCAATTTTTGTGATCCAGCTGGGTCTCGAACCCAGGACCCCATCCTTAAAAGGGATGTGCTCTACCAACTGAGCTACTGAATCATATTTTCAAACAACGTGAGCCCAGAACCCTCCCGCAAAGCGGGATGCTCTACCAACTGAGCTACTGAATCATATTTTCAAACAACGTGAGCCCAGAACCCTCCCGCAAAGCGGGATGCTCTACCAACTGAGCTACTGAATCATATTTTCAAACAACGTGAGCCCAGAACCC
>Ga0315543_1002177_pt1 | contig 19460 bp, 11 predicted proteins | sample SalMarSW160210MG_2_FD_203098 | JGI IMG/M metagenome (GOLD analysis project Ga0315543, IMG submission 203098) | Salt marsh sediment microbial communities from the Plum Island Ecosystem LTER, Massachusetts, United States - Salt Marsh Sediment SW1601-210 ...
CTCGTCAGTCTGGAGAAGACAGGATACTCAGGTGAGAAAACCGCCAGGATTACCGAGCTTCTACCTGATTGGAGTATAGAGAAAGTCAAAAGGATGGGGGCATCAGCAGTTAAGCTTCTGGTATATTTCCGTCCTGACCTGGAAGATATTGCTTCAAGGCAGCTTGAGCTTCTTGCCAGGGTGGCTGACCAATGTATGAAGGAGGATATTCCCCTCCTGGTTGAGCCGGTGAGCTACCCTGTCGAGGAAGTTGGTGTGTCTTCATCGAAGTTTGCCGAAATGAAGCCTGAATTAGTGATTGAGACAGCGCGTCAGATTACAGCTTTACCCATCGATGTGTTGAAAGCGGAATTCCCGGCTGATATGGATTTTGAGCAGGACGAGAAGAAGCTGCTCCAGTTATGCCAAGAGCTGGACCGTGCGTCTCGATTGCCATGGGTACTCTTAAGTGCCGGTGCTGACTTTAAGACCTTCAAAAAGCAGGTGGAAATTGCCTGTAAAGCCGGGGCATCTGGCTTTCTCGCCGGACGAGCGCTGTGGCAGGAGGGGGTGCAGATTCGCTTCAGGAAAGAAAGAATGAACTTTTTTAATAACACTGCTGCCCCTAGACTCAAGGAGCTGGCCGATTTAGTTAACAAGTACGGTAAGCCATGGTATACAAAGATGGGAAGCAAGACGGGACAATTCGAGGCTGTAGCCGAGGACTGGCATCAGAAATACTAATGATATATATTTAAGTGGAGTTATTTTTTATGAAACAGTCCGGCTACTTCAAAAGACGAACCAAAATAGTATGTACGATTGGGCCGGCGACTGGCACGGCTTCGGTCATTGAGCGTCTTATCCGGGGCGGCATGAATGTTGCCCGGCTTAATCTTTCGCATGGCACTCCGGATGTCCATGCCCGCTACATTGCAAGAGTACGAAGAATAGGTCAGCGGCTGGGGATACAGGTCGCTATTCTTATCGACCTGCCGGGGCCCAAGTATCGAACTGGAAGGCTTAAAGATGGTCAGGCTACCCTGAAAAAGGGTACCCTGGTGACGCTGACTACCAGAGACATTGAGGGAGATGCGGCTGCGGTGCCGGTCAACCTGCCAAGCTTACCACAGGATGTAAAAGTAGGCGATACCATACTGCTTGATGACGGTGCCATGCAGCTGAGAGTACTCGGGAAAAGTGGTAGCGAGGTGAAATGTAGAGTAACCGCAGGTGGTGTGCTCACTGAGAGACGTGGGCTTGTCGTTCCCGGTATGCGGACATCAGTCCCATTCATGACTGACCTCCTGCGTGAGCATATACTCTTCTCCATCCAGCAAAAGCCGGATTATGTAGCCATTTCATTTGTCAGCACTGCTGAAGACGTGTCCGCTGTTAAAGCAGCACTGCGCGAGCACGATGCAGATATTCCCGTCATTTCCAAGATTGAGCGGGTACAGGCGGTGAAAGATTTTGATGATATTCTGTCAGCCAGTGATGGAATTATGGTGGCACGTGGCGACCTTGGTGTCGACATTCCGCTGGAGAAAGTGCCATTTATACAGAAGGAAATCATCCGGAAATGCAACCGTAGCGGCAAGCCGGTAATCACGGCCACCCAGATGCTTGAGTCAATGGTAAGCGCTGCCCGTCCGACCCGTGCCGAGGTCACTGATGTTGCCAATGCGATTTTTGACGGCACGGACGCGACTATGCTGTCGGCAGAGACTTCCGTTGGTAAATACCCGGTACAGGCAGTGAGAACAATGGCTAAAATTGCCCTGGAGACCGAGCGCAGGCTCCCTTATGAACATTTGCTTGCCGAGAGGGGTAAGTGGATTCAACGCGAAACCGATGAGCTTATCAGTTATAGTGCCTGTCATACCGTGCAAAGTCTGGGGGCGGTAGCCATTGTAGCCTTTACCCAATCCAGCAGCACGGCCAGGCGGGTATCGAAGTATCGCCCTAAAGTTCCTATTCTGGCGTTAACACCGAGACATACCATATCAGGCAGGCTTCTGCTCCATTGGGGTGTCTATCCGTTCCAGATAGAGGAAGCTAAATCCGTCGACGGGCTTTTTACTACCGCAACCCAAATAGCCAAAGAAACAGGCGTAGCGAAGCCAAATGATTTAATAGTAATTACCGGGGGTGTCCCTATTGGAATAGCTGGCTCGACTAACATGCTTAAAGTGGAGAGGATAAGCTGATAATGGTGAGAGCGAGGGATACATATATGGAACAGCCTGACGGCAGAGTACGCGTAGTCATTGAGGGGGTAAAGCCCGAAATTGACAGTGGCCGGTTCCCGGCAAAAAGTGTCGTCGGGGAAAAAGTGGAGATAGAAGCCGATATTTTTACCGATGGTCACGATGCAATTACCGCCGTGCTACTGTACCGAAAAGAGGGACATTCGAAATGGACGGAAACTCCCATGGAATTGGTGAATAATGACCGATGGGAAGGCTCCTTCCTGGCAACAGAACTTGGACACTATCTGTACACTGTAACGGCCTGGGTTGACAGGTTTAAGTCATGGCGCCAGGATTTTCAGAAGCGGGTTGAAGCTGGTCAGGAAGACTTAAACATAAATTTACTGACGGGAGCAAATCTTATTGCCGGGGCAAGCGGACAGGCTTCCAAAGCCGATAGTCGGACAATGCAGGAGTGGGTGAGGACTCTGGAATCTGCGCAAGTTTCACAGTTAGAAAAGATAGAGCTAGCTACGAGTGAGAAAGTAGCCAAGCTAATGGACAAATATTCCGACCGTCGCTTGGCTGTTACCTACCCAAGAGAGCTACAAATCCTGGTCGACCGTGAAAGAGCACTCTTCAGCACCTGGTATGAGATGTTCCCTCGTTCCTGTGCTAACGAGCCAGGACGACATGGTACTTTCAAGGACTGTGAAGCTCGCCTTCCCTATATTTCCGAGATGGGCTTTGACTTGCTCTACTTTCCACCTATTCATCCCATCGGAAGAACCCTTCGTAAAGGGAAGAACAATGCGATTAAGGCCACTGCAGATGCCCCTGGGACTCCGTGGGCTATCGGAGCTGAGGAAGGCGGACACAAAGCCATCCATCCCCAGCTTGGCACTCTGGGGGACTTCCACCATCTGGTTAAGAAAGCCAAGGAATACGGCATCGAAATTGCCCTAGACATCGCCTTCCAGTGTTCACCCGACCATCCCTATGTAAAGGAACACCCGGAGTGGTTTGTTTTGCGTCCGGACGGCACCATTCAATATGCGGAAAACCCGCCCAAGAAATACCAGGACATTTATCCTCTTAACTTTGAGTCCGAGCACTGGCGCGAACTCTGGGAGGAATTGAAGAGCGTTTTCCTGTTCTGGATTGAGCAGGGGGTGTGCATTTTCCGCGTGGACAACCCGCATACCAAGCCTTTCTGTTTCTGGGAATGGTGTATAGCGGAAGTAAAAAGAGAATACCCCGATATCGTCTTCTTCGCCGAGGCTTTTACACGGCCTAAAGTCATGCACCAGTTGGCAAAACTCGGCTTCACTCAATCATATACCTATTTTACCTGGCGCAATACAAAACAGGAACTGACTCAGTACTTAACTGAACTCACCCAGAGTGAGATGCGCGAGTTTTACCGTCCTAATTTCTGGCCGAACACGCCCGATATCTTAACGGAATACCTGCAGACCGGCGGTAGGCCGGCTTTCATGGCACGTCTGGTATTGGCAGCTACTCTGGCAGCCAGTTATGGTATATATGGCCCGGCGTATGAACTCTGTGTGAATACCCCCAGAGAGCATGGCAGCGAGGAATACCTGAATTCGGAGAAGTATGAAATAAAACACTGGGATATCAACAGAGCTGACAGCTTAAAGGACTTTATTGCCAGCGTTAACAAAATACGCCGAGAGAACCCGGCTCTCCAGAGCAATCAAAATCTCTGGTTCCATGCCGTAGACAATGAAGAACTGATATGCTATAGCAAACATACTGATGACCTGTCTAATATAATAATGATAGTAGTGAACCTTAATCCGCGTAACACACAATCAGGATGGGTTCATCTGCCGCTGGAGCCGTGGGGTCTTGATGCCCAGCAGCCTTACCAGGTGCATGACCTTTTGAGTGGTGCGCGCCACTTGTGGCATGGTGCGGATAACTTCATCGAGTTGAATCCCGGCAAATGCCCGGCTCATATCTTCCGGGTTCAAAAAAGCATTCGCGGGGAGTAGGATTTTGACTGCTACATATAGAAAAGATATGGTTGAAACGTAACATGGAAAATACTAAGATTAGTTTGTTTGAGCCTGACCGACTCAAGGAAAGATAGAGCTAAAGCGCACTAAAATACAAAGGAGGTGCATTATGCCTCGCAAGCAAAAGGAGTCAAAAAAAAATGATGCTCGTGTTTCTACGGGAATTATCGGACTGGATGAAATTATGAATCAGGGGCTTGTGTCCCAGCGGGTATATCTGACAAGAGGGGGGCCCGGCAGTGGGAAGAGCACTTTGGGACTTCATTTCTTAACCGCTGGAGCCAGCAAAGGCGAGAAGGTATTATTTATTACTCTTGGCGAACCAGAATCACAAGTTCGGAAGAATGCGCAGGGGATTGGCTTTGACCTGAATGGGGTCAACTTTTTAGACCTGGCACCCACGCCAGAGTTTTTCACTGAGGCAGGGGGGTATGATATCTTCTCCTCGGCTGAGGTAGAGCGAGGCCCCACTACACAAAAGATAAAAGAAGAGGTGGAAAGAATAAAGCCGACCAGGATCTTTGTAGATTCGGCAACACAATTCCGATATCTTTCAACAGATGCTTTCCAGTTCCGTAAGCAAATGCTTGCCCTGGCTCGCTACCTCACAGAACAGGGAGCTACCGTTGTCCTTAGCTCTGAGGGAAGTGACGAAGCCCCCGATGATGACCTCCAGTTTCTCTGTGATGGGGTTATCAGTCTGGAATCTGGTCTCGATGGACGGAAGATAAGCGTAACCAAGTTCCGGGGCTCTGATTTCCGCGGGGGTGCTCAGTCAATGCGTCTGGGCAATAAGGGAATGGAAGTCTTCCCGCGCCTTGTTCCTGAAGCATATACCAAAGAATATATAGCTGAGCCTATCGCCACTGGCGTGCCGGAACTTGATGAGCTTCTACATGGTGGTCTGGAGCGGGGCACTGTTACCATCATCGGTGGCCCAACCGGAGTAGGTAAGACTACACTGGGCCTCCAGTTCATGAAGGAAGCCGCCGGCAGAGGGGAGCGTTCTGTGGTCTACACCTTTGAAGAAGGCAGGCAGACTATGCTGAAGCGGTGTATGGGCATCAATATACCTGTACGTGATATGATAGAACGCAAGACGCTATCTATCGTGCAGGTCGAGCCTTTGCACTATACTCCAGATGAATTGGCTAGCATGGTACGGCAAGAAGTCGAAGAGGAAAACGCACGTATCGTTATGATTGACAGCACCTCCGGTTATGGGCTTTCTCTCGGTAGCGGAGACCTGCTGAGCCATCTTCGTGCCCTGACCCAGTATCTCAAGAACATGGGCGTCACCACTATTCTGATCAGTGAAACAGAAGCAATCATGGGTGAGCTCCGGGCTACGGAGGTTGGTGCCAGTCATCTGGCAGACAACATTGTTTTTCTCCGCTATCTGGAAATAGCCGGGGAAATACGTAGAGCTATCGGCGTTTTGAAGAAACGCACCAGCAGCTTTGAGAAAACGCTGAGGGAGTTTGAAATAACCCGATATGGCCTCAAAGTGGGTGAGCCTCTCACCGGGCTACGCGGGATTCTTAGTGGTGGCATTACGTTTGGTAAGATGTCCGAAGATTAACTGGAGCAAAGATATGAAAACGTCAATTCTTACCGTAGGTAGCAACCGGGCTAATCTGGAGTTACTGTCCCAGCAGCTCCTAAAAGAAGGCTACGAGGTATTGAGTGTTGCTAGTCTGGAGGAACTGGACCAGACTATTCAAGAGAAGAAAAACATTACCATTGCCCTTATCGACCTGTCTGGTTTTGATGAGCGTATTTGGGATCGTTGCGAGGAGTTGCGTGAGGCGAAGATACCGTTTATTGTTATTTCTCCGCAGCGTAGTCCCATTATTCAGCGTGACAGTATGAAACATGGCGCCAGCGGCTTGCTCGTAAAGCCACTCAGTATCAAGGAACTGCTGGAATATATACACACGTTACTGGGTGAGTAGTATGGCTAAGCGAAATATAGATTCATGGCAATCTGCCGATGATCCTTTATGGTATAAAGACGCGATAATCTACGAGATTCACGTGCGAGCATTCGCTGATAGCGACGAGGATGGCGTTGGTGATTTTCGTGGCCTGATTGACAAGCTTGATTACCTTGAGGACCTGGGGATTACAACCCTGTGGTTGCTCCCCTTTTACCCTTCACCACTGAAAGATGATGGCTATGATATTTCTGACTATACCGGTATACAGCCTGTCTACGGCGACATGCAGGATTTCAAGACTTTTGTTGATGAAGCCCACCGTCGCAACATTCGTGTTATTACGGAGTTGGTAGTAAATCACACCTCCGATCAGCACCCTTGGTTCCAGAGGGCAAGAAAGGCGCCACCGGAAAGCCGCTACCGTGATTTTTACGTGTGGAATGAAACCTTAGAAAAGTACAGAGATGCCCGCATCATTTTCAAGGATTTCGAATATTCCAACTGGACATGGGACCATCTGGCCAAAGCCTACTACTGGCACAGGTTTTATTCACACCAGCCCGATCTTAACTATGACAACCCGGCCGTCCGGCAGGCTATTTTCAGGGTAATGGAATTCTGGCTCAAGCTAGGTGTAGATGGTCTGCGATGTGACGCCGTGCCGTATCTGTATGAAAGAGAAGGTACCAACTGCGAGAATCTACCGGAGACCCATGTTTTCCTGAAAGAACTGCGTACTCGCATTGATAAAAAATTCAAGAGCCGCATGCTTCTGGCTGAGGCCAATCAGTGGCCTGAAGATGCTGTGGCTTATCTCGGTAACGGCGATGAGTTCCATATGGCATTTCATTTCCCGCTTATGCCGCGGTTATTCATGTCCATACGCATGGAGGACCGCTTCCCTATCATAGACATTCTACAGCAAACGCCATCAATCCCGGAGAACTGCCAGTGGGCTATATTCCTGAGAAACCATGACGAGCTAACGCTGGAGATGGTCACCGATGAGGAACGTGACTACATGTATCGGGTCTATGCCAGCGACCCGACGGCAAGGATCAACCTTGGCATACGCCGCCGCCTGGCTCCGCTCTTAAACAATGACCGCAAGAAGATTGAGTTGATGAATGCTTTGCTCTTCTCCTTACCGGGGACGCCGGTCATTTACTATGGCGATGAAATCGGCATGGGCGATAATTTCTATCTTGGCGACCGTAATGGAGTTCGTACCCCGATGCAGTGGAGCCCGGATAGAAACGCCGGCTTCTCCCGCGCTAATGCCCAGAAACTGTATCTGCCAGCTATCATTGACCCTGAATACCATTATGAAGCAATCAATGTTGAAACACAGCTAAACAATCCTGACTCCTTGCTCTGGTGGATGAAACGCATGATTGCTCTGAGGAAACATTTTAAGGCGTTTGGCCGGGGGAGCTTGGAATTCCTTCAACCGGAAAACCGTAAGGTTTTAGCTTTCCTTCGCAAATATAACGAAGAGACGATTCTGGTGGTGGCAAATCTATCCCATCTGGCCCAGCAAACCAAGCTTGATCTTTCACAGTTCGCAGGTTCCAGACCGGTTGACCTTTTTGGCAGGACACAATTTGATCCGATTAATGACGGCAAATATTACTTTACCCTGAGTCCATATGCCTTTTACTGGTTTTCTCTGGAACCTCTGCCGGAAGAGGCGCTACGTGTCCGGGCACTCCCCTCGGAAGAGGTCATGGAACTACCTACGATTCGAGAGAAAGAGGAAGAGCTCTTCAAGAGAAAGAACTGGTTTGTCATGGAAGCGATTTTATTGGAATACATGAAGGGTCGCCGCTGGTTTCGCGGTAAAGCTCGTGAATCATGGGCATCAGATATTAAGGATATTATTCCAATGCGTTTTTCCGGTCACACCGCTTATATCGTTCTAATTGAAGTTGAGTATAGAGAAGGCGAACCGGAGACTTATGTTATGCCTCTTATTGCTACTTCTGCTGGTAAAGTTGGAGAGCTCGGTAGCGAATACCCTCATGCCCTCGTAGCGCGCCTGAAGCCTCGCAATACAAATGATGAGTGGATACTCTATGATGCTCTTGCGGATAAGGATTTTTGTAAATTTCTCATACAAGCAATCGCCCAGAAGCACCGCTTTGAAGGATACACCGGAGTGCTCTCAGCCTCACCCACACGGGTTTTTCGGAGCGCCCGAGGCGCGGATAAAACCACTCCTGAACCAACTCCTATGAAGGTTGAACAGAGCAATACATCCGTAGTCTATGGTGATCGTCTCATACTTAAGCTCTTCCGCCGGATTGAAGACGGGATTAACCCCGACCTCGAAATCGGGCGGTTTCTAACCGAAAAGACGACCTTCGAACATATTTCTCAGGTTGCCGGCGCACTGGAGTACCGGCGTAGAAAGGGAAAGCCAACGAGTCTGGCTATCCTTCAGAGCTTTGTAGCTAATGAAGGCGACGCCTGGCAATATACGCTGGACTCCCTGGAGCATTATCTTCAGAATGTACTGACACATTCTACAGTTCAAGCGCCGCCGATTCCCCTGAAGCACTTGTTAACCTTGCCCAAGGAACCACCTGATTTGGCAAAAGAGACTATCGGTCCATATCTGAATTCAGCACAGCTCCTGGGGCAGCGTACTGCTGAACTTCATGTCGCTCTGGCCTCAGCATTGGAAGACCCGGACTTCGCTCCGGAGCCTTTTACACACATGTATCAGACTTCTCTTTACCAGTCTATGCGGGGTTTCACGATGAAGACATTTCAGCTGTTGCGGGAGCAACTGTCCGGGCTGCCGGAGGAACTTAAGGAGGAGGCCCAGCTGGTTCTGGATTTGGAGAAGGCAATTATTGAACACTATCAGCCCATACGCAAGCAGAAGATTTCAGCGGTACGCATCCGCTGCCACGGCGACTATCATCTAGGCCAGGTGCTATTTACCGGGAAGGATTTCGTTATCATTGACTTTGAGGGTGAGCCGGCGCGGTCCCTGAGTCAACGCCGTCTCAAGCGTTCGCCTTTGCTGGACGTTGCGGGCATGATACGTTCGTTTCACTATGCTGCCCACAGTGCCCTGATTCGTCAGGTACCCTTAGCCCCCAAGCCAGAGGATGATTTGCCGTTACTCCAAAACTGGGCGCAGTACTGGTATGTCTGGGTTTCGGTAGCCTTCTTAAACTCCTATCTTGATATCGTCACTCAAGCTAAATTAGTGCCTGAAGACCCAGAGCAGCTGAGGATCCTGTTAGATGCTTACACTCTGGAAAAAGCAGTCTATGAGATCGGCTACGAGTTAAATAATCGCCCTGATTGGGTGAAAGTTCCTCTACAAGGCATACTCCAGCTAATGGGGACCGGAGGTTAGCACAGAACGAGTGTGGCTAATAGGGAAAGGATAAAATGGCAGTGAGTAAAGGTAAAAAGGCAGGGCAAACTGAAGAAGTTCAAACGGTTAGCTACGATATAACGCTACTCTCGGATGATGACCTTTATCTCTTCAATGAGGGGTCTCACTACAGACTGTATGAAAAACTGGGTGCCCATACTACCAATATAGATGGAATTGATGGAACCTACTTTGCTGTTTGGGCACCCAATGTTAAGCAGGTCAGCGTCATCGGCGATTTCAATGGCTGGAACAAGTCAAGCCATCAGCTTCGTCCCAAAGGGCAATCGGGCATCTGGGAAGGTTTCATCCCCGGCATCGGCAACGGCACGCTGTATAAATACTATATTATCTCCAATCATCACAACTACCGGGTTGAGAAGGCCGACCCGTTCGCCTGCTTCAGCGAGATACCTCCGAAGACGGCTTCAATCATATGGGATTTAGACTATAACTGGGAAGACAGCGAATGGATGGAAAAGCGCCGGGAGAAGAATGCCCTTGACGCTCCTATGGCAATCTACGAGATGCATCTTGGCTCCTGGCGGCGGGTGCCGGAGGAGGGGAACCGCTCTCTTTCGTATCGCGAGATGGCTCCTCAGCTGGCTGAGTATGTTCAGCAGATGGGATTCACCCACGTTGAGTTTCTGCCGGTGATGGAGCACCCATTTTATGGCTCGTGGGGTTACCAGACTACGGGATACTTCGCCCCGACCAGCCGCTACGGCACGCCGCAGGATTTTATGTACCTGGTAGATTATATGCACCAGCACGATATCGGCGTGATTCTGGATTGGGTACCTTCCCACTTCCCTAATGATGAGCACGGACTTGGTTACTTTAACGGCACACATTTGTATGAGCACGAGGATCCCAGGCAGGGAATCCACCCCGACTGGAACAGCCTCATCTTCAACTACGGACGTAATGAGGTCAGAAGCTTCCTGCTTAGCAACGCCCTTTTCTGGTTGGGTAAATACCATGTTGATGGGCTGCGTGTGGATGCCGTAGCTTCTATGCTCTATCTGGACTACGGACGTAAAGCCGGTGAGTGGATACCGAATAAATATGGCGGGCGTGAGAACATCGAGGCGATTGATTTCCTGCGGCGCTTCAACCAGGCGGTCTATCAGGAATATCCCGACGTGCAAACGATTGCTGAGGAGTCCACATCCTGGCCGATGGTATCAAGGCCGACTTACATTGGGGGACTTGGTTTTGGGTTAAAGTGGGATATGGGATGGATGCACGATACGCTGGATTACATGTCTAAGAATCCCATCTATCGAAAATATCATCAGAACAACCTGACCTTTCGTATGATATATGCCTTCTTTGAGAACTTCGCTCTACCGCTTTCCCATGATGAAGTAGTGCATGGTAAATCTTCTCTTCTGGGCAAGATGCCTGGAGATGACTGGCAGAAGTTTGCCAACCTGAGACTTCTTTTAGGATATATGTATGCCCAGTCCGGGAAAAAGATGCTTTTCATGGGTGGGGAGTTTGGGCAAAGGCGTGAGTGGGCGCATGATGAGAGTCTGGAGTGGCATCTCCTGGAATACCCGCTCCATTCCGGTCTGCAACACTGGTTCGTCGACTTAAACCAGCTTTATCGCAGTCAGCTTGCTCTCCACCAGGTGGACTTTGACCCGTCAGGATTTGAATGGATCGACTGCAATGATGTTGAACACAGCGTGGTCAGCCTGATACGCAAGGGGCATTCACCTGATGGTAGTGTTGTAATCGCGTGCAACTTTACGCCTTCAACTCATTTCAACTACCGAATCGGAGTGCCACAAGCCGGATTATGGAGAGAGTTATTAAACAGTGATGCCGCGGAATACGGAGGCAGTGGCAAGGGTAACCTGGGCGGTGTAGAGGCTGCTCCTATGCCGCTGCATGGTCGCCCTTATTCTATTACGTTCACTCTACCGCCACTGGCGGCAGTTTTCTTCAAACGTGCGGAGGCGAAGTCTTGAGCCCTGCTACCAGTAACTATGATTTCTTCTTCAAGCCAAGAAGTATAGCTGTCATTGGCGCTTCCCGCCAGCCGGGTAAGGTCGGCTATGATACTCTGAAGAATCTCATCGATGATAATTATAAAGGCAGGATTTACCCGGTAAACCCGAGTGCGCCGGATATTCTCGGGCTGAAGGCTTACAAGCGCATTGGTGAGATTGACGATGAGATTGACTTGGCTCTGGTTATCGTTCCGGCAGAGCTGGTCATAAACACCTTCAAAGAGTTGATAGATAAAAAGGTAAAGGGCGCTGTCGTGATTACGGCAGGCTTTAAGGAAATAGGTGGCGTCGGTGTACAGAGAGAGAGGGAGTTGGCTGACATGTGCCGGGGAAAAATCAGGGTCATCGGGCCGAACTGTCTCGGTATTATAGATACCTATTCCAATTTAAATGCCTCCTTTGCCCCGACCATGCCACGTCAGGGAAAAATCGGGTTTATGTCCCAGTCAGGAGCCATGGTCACGGCTATTCTTGACTTCGCTGCCGGGAGAGATATCGGCTTTTCCAGGTTCATCAGCATGGGCAACAAGATGGACCTTGATGAGACGCACTTTCTCGAAATTCTTGGCGAAGATGATAATACCAGGGTAATAATGGGCTACCTTGAGAGTGTAGTCGATGGCCCAAGGTTTCTTGAGACGGCAGATAGGGTTTCAAGGAAAAAGCCGGTCATTATCTTCAAATCCGGGGTGTCAGTTGAAGGGATCAGGGCCGCCTCTTCCCATACCGGCTCCTTATCCGGCCTCGATAGAGCCTATGAATGCGCCTTTGCCAAATCAGGCGTGATAAGAGCGAGGTCGATTGAAGACCTGTTTGATTGGGCGGAGGTATTTGCCTCTCAACCGCTGCCGAAAGGAAAGAGAGTCGTCATTATTACCAACGCCGGCGGCCCGGGCATAATCGCTACGGATAAAGCCGCCGAGGAGAAATTAACACTTTCACCTGTGAACAAGGCTACTGCCGGCAAATTACGGGAATTTTTGCCTCCGGCGGCATCGGTCTACAATCCGATTGATGTTCTCGGTGATGCTGACAGCCGGCGCTATCAACAGGTTATTGAATTACTGGCCGGGGCAGAAGAAATAGATGGAATAGTGATTATACTGTCGCCTCAGGCAAATACACAAATTGAAGAAACGGCGAAGATAGTCTCCAATTTTTCCTATACCTCACCTAAAACAGTAATAACATCTTTCATGGGTGAAGAAAGGATGGCAACAGCCTTCAGCATATTCAGGAGGGGAAGAGTAGCCAACATCTCGTTTCCCGATAGGGCGGTGAGAGCTATGGCTGTCATGGCTAATCACAGCGTTTGGAAGGCACAGGATAGCCCTGAAGCATACTACAAAGACATAGACGAAGATAATATCAAGAAATTCCTTGAAGTCAAGGCCGAAGAGGGTAAAATCAAACTGGTTGATTTTGAGGCCAGAGAACTGGTAGATATGTGCCGGATTCCTGCTCTGCCGACAGTCCTCACTTATACTGCTGATGAGGCGGCAGATGTCGCAGAACAAATGGGTTTCCCGGTGGTATTGAAGGTTTACTCTCCGGAGATACTGCATAAAACCGATGTAGGTGGGGTAAGAGTGGGGTTAAGGACTTCAAAAGATGTAGCCAAAGCTTTTGAGGCTATCATGGTCAGTGTGCGGAAGTTCCTGCCGCAGGTACCCATCTTGGGCATCACGGTGCAGAAAATGGTAGAAAGCGGCAAGGAGGTTATCGTGGGCTTTTCTCGCGACCCGCAGTTCGGGCCCCTGGTGATGTTCGGATTGGGCGGTGTGTATGTTGAGGTTCTCAAAGATGTTAACTTCGCGCTCACTCCTCTTAGTAAGAAGGAAATACGAGAATTGGTCTCTGGAATAAAATCGTTTCCTTTACTCAGTGGTGTTAGAGGCGAGAAGGAAAAAGACCTCGAAGCGCTGTATGAAGTCATCGCCGCGGTTGGAACTCTGGGTGAAAGGTTCCCGGAAATAGTTGAGATGGAGATTAATCCACTGATGGTAAAGGATAAAGGCGAAGGGGTCTGGGCGGTTGACGGGAGACTGATATTAAGGGGGGATAAGGGATGATTGAATTATTTATCGGCTCGACGACAAAGTATGCCGGCAAAACAATGGCGGTTCTCGGTATACTGGATTTCTGGAAAAGCAAAGGTCTAAAGGTAGGCTACTTTAAGCCAATTGGCAAGAACTTTACTTTAAAGGAAGATATGAAGGTCGAAGAGGACGTGCTGCTTGTCAAAGAACGTTTCTCATTGAAAGACGACCTATCGCTGATGTGCCCGTTTTCTCTTGACCATCAGGACTATATAAATCTGGTCTTGGGTAAGCTTGGCGATGCGGAGAGTAAGATATATGGTGCTTATGAGCAAATTAAGAAGGGCAAGGACGCAGTTCTGGTTGGCGGCGGACAGGACCTGTTTGACGGATTCTCCATCGGAGTCTCTAATATTGGCTTTGTTGAAAGACTTGAGATACCGGTTATCCTGGTTGATGCTCCGGTTTTTGGGGATGTTAACCTGGATGCTATAACTATGGCACATGACAGGCTCGGAGGCAAGCTTAAAGGCGTGATCTTAAATCGTCTTCCGGCAGATGGCGTGGATTTCATTAAAAAATACTTCGTACCCTTTTTAGAGGGCAAGGGAATCAAGGTCTGGGGTCTGATACCGGCAAACCCGAAACTTAATTCTCTGAGTGTCGGCGAAATCAGGGATGTGCTCGGAGGAAAGATTATCTGTTGTGAGGACAGAGAGGAAGAGACGGTGGAAAATTTCATGGTTGGTGCCATGAACGTAGAAGGCGCCTTGAAGTATTTTCGTGCCCAGGCGAACAAAGCCGTTGTAACCGGGGGAGACCGGGCTGATATCCAGCTGGCAGCTCTGGAAACCCCGACAAAAGTCATTATCCTGACCGGAGGCATGTATCCGGATAACTCTGTCATATCAGCCGCACAGAGCAAGAATGTTCCGATGATGGTCGTAGCTGATGATACCATGACAGTAGTAAATAAGATGGACTCCGCAGTTCATAAGGTCAGCGTGCGAGGAAAGAGAATCGAAGAGAGCATCTCTACTTTTCAGAAGCATGTTGATAGAGCGTATCTCGAAGAGTTGACAAAATGAACCCGTTACCTGGCATGTTGCTGACAGGAGGTGGTCTGTGACTTCAGGTAGAGCCAGTGGAATATTGCTGCACCCAACCTCGTTGCCTGGCTCGTTTGGCATCGGAGACCTGGGCCCGGAAGCGTATAAATTTATCGATTTCCTGGCCGACGCGGGACAAAGCCTCTGGCAAATTTTGCCCCTGGGACACACAAGCTATGGCAACTCGCCATATATGTGCCTCTCCGCTTTTGGGGGTAATCCTTATCTCATCAGTTTGGAGAAGCTGGTGGATGACGATTTTCTAGACCCAACCGATATTGAGAATCCGCCTGATTTTCCCGGGAACAGAGTGGACTACGGCTTGGCAATCGATTACAAAATGCCTCTGCTGGCTAAGTCCTATGAAAAATTCAAAGAGAAGAACTCCACGAGATATCCAGAGGATTTTTATACTTTCTCAGAGACAAATGCTTTCTGGCTTGAAGACTATGCTTTGTTTACATCTCTTAAGGAGGCACACGGCGGTCAGGTCTGGACTAAGTGGGAGGAAGGTGCCTCCAGCAGGCAGCTCGATGCACTGGTACAGTGGCGTAACAAGCTGGCAGAGAATATACAGTTCTGGAAATATGTTCAATATCAGTTCTTTAAGCAGTGGCTGGCTTTGAAGAATTATTGCCACGAGAAGGGCATTCGCATCATTGGTGACATCCCCGTATATGTAGCCCATGATAGCGCTGAAGTGTGGGCTCACATAAAGCAGTTCCATCTGGATGAGCAGGGTAATCCTTTAGTGATAGCCGGTGTTCCCCCGGACTACTTCAGCGCTACCGGACAGCGGTGGGGAAACCCTATCTACCAGTGGGATATGATGGCACAAAGGGGTTATCGCTGGTGGATAGACCGCTTTCGCACTATATTCTCCATGGTTGACATGGTGCGGCTGGACCATTTCAGGGGATATCAGGCTTATTGGGAGATTCCGGCGACAGAGCCGACTGCCGTGAATGGAAGATGGGTGAAAGGCCCGGCCATAGCGCTGTTCAATGCGATAAAAGACGCATTAGGCGATGTCCAGATGATAGCCGAAGATTTAGGAATCATTACTCTGGAGGTAGATAACCTGCGGGAGCAGTTGGGCCTTCCCGGAATGCGAATCCTGCAAATGGCCTTTGGTAACGACCTGAAGGCTCCAGAATACCGCCCCCACAACCATATCATAGACTGTGCGGTATATACCGCTACCCATGACCATAACACAACGGTTGGCTGGTTTACCGCCGAGCCGGGAACGCAAACCACCCAGCCTCCCGAGGAGGTGAGGAAAGAGAGAGAATATGCCCTGAAATATTTGGGTACCGATGGCAGTGAGATAAATTGGGATTTTATTCGCCTTGTCTTAAGCTCCGTGGCGCGCATTGCGATATTCCCGTTACAAGACGTGCTTGGCTTGGGTACCGAGGCCCGCATGAACCTGCCGGGAACAACCAGGGGTAACTGGGAGTGGCGATTCACCGGTGATATGCTTACACCTGGTATAACGGAAAGACTGCGAGAGCTGACTAAAGTCTACGAGAGAACTTCGATATAGCCCCCGTGATAAAAATCACTTCAAAATTGAAACCGTATCCTTAGGCCACACGCTTGTAGGGAAGGCTAAAAAAGAAAGTTGACCCCTTACCGGGTGCTGACTCCACCCAGATTCGTCCGCCGTGTGCTTCTACCAGCCTTTGGCACACCATGAGCCCAATACCGGTACCCTTGGCTCGTCCAGACATCGGCTCCAGACGCTCGAAAGCTCCAAAGATTCTCTCATGCTCAGAAGTAGCTATGCCCGCACCATCATCGCTAACCCCGATAATCAGATTGTCCTCGCCCGGTTTGGCGAAGACCCTCACTTCGCTCCCCTTCGGCGAATACTTGCAGGCGTTATCCAGAAGATTATACAGAATGCGCTCTACACGTAACGGGTCGGCATCAACCGGGGGAAGTCCCTCGGGGAAATCTAACAATGATTTGTATGTCGGATACTGCTCCGTTATCCTTTCAATTACATTCCTGACTACGATGTCGATTTCTATTGGCTCAGCATGAAGGAAGAGCCTCTCCGCCTGAACACGGGCAAGCTCAAGGAGATTTCCCAGCAGGTGCGATAAAACTTCTGCCTCCTTAGCCGCGTTCCTCAGCAGGTGGCTTCTTTCTTGCTCGGACAGATCCGTTGCCTCATCTAAAACGGTATTCAGGCAACCCGAAATCACGGTTAACGGGTTGCCAAGTTCGTGAGAAACCATGCCAATGAAGTCGTCCTTAAGCTGCTCCAGTTTTTTACGTTCGGTGATATCGATTCCATAACCGCACATCATAGCTAAATTACCATTGTTGTCTCTAATCGGTGAGAGCGAGAGGTGGACATATTTTTCTTCACCTGTCTTGGTCAACACTTCCACTTCGGCCTCATGGCTCTCCTTCTCCAAGAGTGGTTTGATTACCTGTTGATAAAAGTGGTTTTTGCGTTGCTCTTCCTTGTACATGAATGATATGTGCTTCCCCAGAGCTTCTTCTGCTGAATAACCGTACACTCTCTCGGCTCCTGTATTCCAGCTCAATATATATCCGTCCAAATCTGTGCTGATGACGATGTCATGCACCTGCTCTAATATTTGAGCTTGTTCCCGTAGCTTTTCCTCCGCCTGCTTGCGCTCTCTTTCCTGTTTATCCCTCTCCAGCCTCGCATTTAGGATAGGTGATAAATAGTTAGCCACGATTTCCAAATAGCTCTTATCCTGCTCGTCATAATCAGTCTCCTTGTTGGCGACTTCCAGGACTCCAATTAGCTCCTTACGGTACAGAATGGGCACAACAATAACCCTAACTATAGGAATGTGTCCCTCGGGCACATGTAAGCCTCGATTCGCATAAAGCGTCTTTCTTTCTTTGAGTGCCCGGCCCCAGATCCCGCCCCACTTCTCAGGGGGGTACACGATTGTCTTATCCCGAACTTCGCATTCCTGCCAAATATCTCTGGTCATAGACGGTATTGCCAGGTTTCCTCGCTCATCTATATATCCAAAAATGCCATACTGGCCTCTCATACTCTCTAGAATAACCTGCAAAACCTCGCCGTACATTTCATCATCAGGAACGGCGAGGAAGATGTTAGCGATCTGGTTTTTGATGTCTAGTCTTCTCTGTGCCTGTTGCAGCGCCGTTTCCAGCTCTGCTGTGCGAAGTATAGCCACGTTTCGCTCGCTGATGATGGCGTCTACCTCTCCCCTACGCAGGGTGGTAATGACCTCCTGAGCGTCTGTTAGCCGACGTTCTAGTTCCTCGTACGTTGGCTTTTTGTTGCTCATTATTAAACCTCACGTCAGCCGCAGGGCAGCAAGCACCTTTTCTGTGTCGCTCAGGTTGCCAAAAACGGTGACCCTGGGCAGGGGAGAAGCCAGAATCAGGCATGGTGTGACCAGCACATTGTTTTCCAGCGCCGTCTGGAAATCCTCCAGCACGTCAATGAATTCTTTCTTATGTGGCCACTTCAGATAAGTCTGTTGCAGCTGCTCCAGATTCTCTTTGGCTTGCTTGGAGTTCGATTCATCGTCAGCCGTAAAGAGTCGTAGGGTGTATGTTTCGCCCTGGGCTTCTGCGCCCTTTGTCTTCGCTTTCCGTTCAGACCGATTCATTTTGCGCCCTCCTTGCCACCAGTGCCTCTTTCCTTACGCTGGGGCACCCGTTTTTTGAGCCGCAGACTGTTGGCATCCTCACCCCGCATCCTTCCACGAATATCACGTCCCTCTTGAACTAGCCCTTCGTCGAGCTGCAATGTTTTCAACTCCGCTTCAGCAGTTTCGAGTTCAGCCTTTCGCCTGGCAATCTCCGCTTCCATCTCGGCTCGTTTCTGCTTGATATTGTGCTCTCTCAGTTCAATTTCCAGCCGTTTGAGTCGGGCATCAAGCGCTTCCTTGGCTTCCTGTTCCTGCCGGGCGGCGCCGGTGAGCACACCTCCTCCGCCCACGTAAACATCCAGAATGTCAATGCCCTTGTCAGTGATGACGAATTCCCGGTACTGGCTGGTAGCTTTCTGTCCCCGGGATTTCAGGACCATCAACATGCGATTGATTTCACCGCCTATATCGATGAAGCGTAAGAAGATGACGGTATCTATGATTGATGACATGTCCATGCCGGTAATCTCGTTTTCATTCTTAAAGCCCGCGGTCTGATTGGTGAGTATCATCATCAGGCCTTTCTCCTTGCAGGCATTTACCAGGCGTATCAGATATTCATAAGCCGCCTGCTTAGTGCCCATCCGGTTGCACGATGACATGGCCTCAAGGACCACGTGGTCTGGTTGAAACGCTTCTATGGCCCTCACTGCCTGAAAGAGGTGCTCCTCGGCGCCCATGGCTTCGGGCGCTAATGTCATAAGCCGCAGCTTGCCATCCCGCAACGCCGGGCGCAGGTCAATACCCGCGCTGAGCATACCAGACACCATTGCCTCCTGAGATTCCTCAAAGTTGATATACAAGACCTTTTCGCCACGATCACAGGCAGCCGCAACAAATGTGTTGGCCAGCGTCGTCTTGCCGGTACCGCCTGTCCCTGAGATGAGGATAGTGGAGGCATGCCTGTAGCCACCGTCCAGCATGGTATCCAGCCGGGGGTGGCCGGTGGAGACCTTAGGACCAAGCGCTTTGTGCTGTAGTTCAACAGTCGAGACGGGAATAATATTGACACCGTTATCAGCAATGATGAAGGGGTGTTCCTTGTGGATGTAGCTCGAGCC
>Ga0315543_1002178_pt1 | contig 19451 bp, 13 predicted proteins | sample SalMarSW160210MG_2_FD_203098 | JGI IMG/M metagenome (GOLD analysis project Ga0315543, IMG submission 203098) | Salt marsh sediment microbial communities from the Plum Island Ecosystem LTER, Massachusetts, United States - Salt Marsh Sediment SW1601-210 ...
TAGTTGATTGTGCTAATCTTCTTCACTTAACAGGAGGTTTCTTTTTTGGGTAGCTATTAAATTATTTTTTTCTATGTTATATAGGGAAAGATAACCTATCGATCTTTTAATATATAACGTTGGTTACAAAACGATTTCTCAATCTGATCATTAATCCATACTTTTCTTACAAGAGAAAAAATTAAAAGACTTTCATTGAATCGCGAGCATAGACAGCATCTTTAGAGTATTGAATCCAATTTTTCTTAAATCGTTTTAGAATCTACGTCCCCTTTTAATAGTTTTTTTAAAAAGCTTTCTGCATTTTCCATAAAGGGATAATCATTAAATTCGTTTAAACTTTCATTAAGTTGTCCTTTTCTCAATTCAATAGCTGCTACTACTTCTTTCCATTGCTCTTCAGATATTGATTTAGGCTTATCATTCATACGTTTATCAATATCTTCTAAAAAATCATTATTGTTTTGAGATTCTACGTAAAGTCGGATTTCCCAAAGATGAATAAATAGGTCAGCCATATGATATTCTTCATAAGAGCTCTGAAATTTGGCATAAGACTGGATTATTGATGATATGTTGCTGATACATTTTTTTGTAACATCTGGATATCCTTTGGCGTAAAAAGCAAGTCCGACCCAGGCCATAATATCGCATGCTTGATCTGCATGTTGAAAGTTAAATTTGGTAGTCTTAGAGAAAGCAACCCAGAAGAACGACAAATACCAAGAAACTTGGCTGGTAAGACCTTTAATATGGCTATCAATATCCGTTATAGGTTTCTCAATTAAACCCAAATAGACTTTTGAAATGTGCTTGATTGTTTCAGCTATGTGCCATAAAAGAAAGCTATCGCCGAAATCCAGGTTTTCAGCAAGATCTCTGAAATGCCGGTATAAATCTTCATTTATTTTTTTAAAATAACTATAAGGATCTATCCACGTTTTTTTATCTTCTTTTTTTATTTGCGTTGCCGAATATTGAATTAAGTATCCTAATGAATTCTGATTTGTAAGATCATATGGGGACAGAGTAAGCCCCTGAAATGACTTTCCCTTAAGTTTCTCTTTTGCTAAAGCTAAAAATACAATACGTTCAAGTTTCTCTAACATATCCCTAAAGATGTAATGAAACTGAAAGTGCCCATGTTTTAATAAGGAAAATATACATTGAATCATATCCGATAATACATTGCTTACTAAATTATCTTGATCTGTAACATAAAATGATTCCGCAATTAACTGCCAGCCTTCAATGAGAGAGCCATAAACGGAGGTAAAGTCAGCGTTTTTTGGTGCGCTGCCACCAATCCTTAAAAGGCTTTTACTGGATTGAAATGCAGGTTCAAACATCTTTGCAAGCTGAGTTGCCTTTATACATTCCCTAAGATAATAGATTGGTGTAAATGTCAATGGATCTTTATTTCCTCTGATTTGTGGTAGTACTAAATTGACAGTGAATATAGACATACTCTCAAAAGCCCTGATGACTTGTATTGATATGGTCTCATTCCTATTTAAGATTGCGGTTTTGTTAATGTCTTGCAGATTTTCATAGATAGGATTAATAACATATTTTGCATCATTATCTGTTGTCATAAGAAATGCATCGAGGGAAGGAAAAAATAAAATATTTTTTTTGCGGGCATTAAGATATACATTTGAAATTGCCACCAAGGAATTAATTCCAGCTTTTGCTGTAAAAGTTTCTCCTCTTGAAACAGCCTTATGAACAATTTCAGCAATCTCTCCCGACCAATTATTAATCAAAGTGCTGTGATACCTATAAAAAGTGTAAAGAGCAGTTTCTACTCTTTCTTGGGGGCTTTCTTTCTTTTTATCATCAGGCAGCATATTGAATTGAATGCGCGCCAATCGTGATATATTTTTTTGTAATCCTTGAATAAATCTTATTGTTTCATTTGACAATCTGGTGATAGCAAAAGATGGGTTCAGTAGTTCAGTAACATGCCGTTGATACCACCTAATTAAATCGAGACTGCAGGCCACTGCTAAAATACCAAAAGGAAATATCTTTGAGATTTCAAAAAAGAAAACGCCTTTAATACCAATGATGAAAAAAGCTACACAGAAAAATGTCAAGAGAATAAAGATACGTAATGTCACTTGGTCATTTTTATATAGCCTTATTATGGTTGGGGTGAAAACTTCTGCTGCTCTCTGTATCGGTATTATCGATAAGGATATTACTAGTGCCAACATTGTTCCTATCATTCCACCTACAGCTAGGAATATATTATGGATTCCATCAAATTTAATCAGTGCTTCTTGGGAGGAAGGTAGGTATAAAAACGCTGCTATAAACAACCCTATTATTGAGCCAGCAAAATTCCCTGCATGAGTCGAAATGGATTGTAGCCGTTTTATCCAGGAAATCTTTATTTTGAACCATTCCAAAATAAAGCGGCTGAAAAATACCTTAATTCTATATACTATCTTAATAAACATACATTTTTCATTTAAGAGATGATTATCTGTTCCATCAATCCCATAAAGCGGTACGTAAGACGGGATGTTGGTTCTAAAACGATTTTTCAATTTGAATATTAATCCATCAAAAGACCTTCATTGAAGCGTAAATATAGAAAGCATCTTTAAAATACTGGATCTAATTTTTCTTAAACCGTTTTGGAATCTACGTCCCATCTACGACCCCTCTTGGATTATTTCAGTGATCAAACGAGGACGCCATACCCTTCCGATTTCTGAGTCATCAGGAAGTCGTCCCGAGTAGATTCCCAGGAAAAGAGTTTTATAGCCACTAGAACTCATTACAGTTCCACCATCCTTTTTCTTATAACCACCAGCCATACGCAGCACGACAGGAGAGCCTGACATACCTCCTCTTGTAGTAGCGTCAATCAGGAAAAGGGGTTCGCCGTGGTAATCTAGTGTGGGTTCTGAGGCGATATGGCCCGTTTTCCAAATGGGAAAGAATCCAGCACTTGTGAGTCCGACTGGAAAGCCGATGACTGAAATTGGCATTGCGACTTCAGGAACCATATCCACGTTCGCTAATGAAAGGTCCAAAGTGTAAATGGTCATATCGTCTGTTACCACCTCAAGGGGCAAGGCGACGACATCAATAGCTCGTCCATTCTTGTGCTCAATCCACCTTCTGCTCCCTTTCTTATCAAAAAGTGTTTCCTGTTTCCTGACCCATGTGCCCAGTTGTTTGCCATGATGCCAAATGAGGATGGTATCAGGCGTCTTCCCTTCTGGATGAAGTATTGCGTCCGATTGTGGGTTACGTCCAGAGACAACATGCCAATTGGTAATCAAGTAATACTTCTTGTCTTTCTCGACAACAAATCCTGTAGCAGTTCCTAGAACTTGATTGCTACTAATTTGAAGAAGGTACAACGGGCGGACACTCAATGGGTCAATGAATACCTTTTCTGGTTCTGTCTTGACAAGATTCGTATCGACGATGGCATCCTCTTTGTTGGGTTGAGCCTCTGCAAACAGGACTACCAAACTCGCCGAAAGCAGAGCCGCCGTTAACCCACACATTTTTTTCATGATTCTCTCCTTCTATCAATGAATACATTTTTCAGGGGTCTAATCTTCATGATATTTCTACTGCCTCAACGGGGCGGGCCACCCGCAAATTGTTGGGTACCTCCTGAGTGAACAATTGGAATGCCTCCTCCAAGCCGCCAACTCTCGGCAGAAGGAAGGTGCCGTTGTCCAGGTCGCCGAGCAAGAAAACGGATGAAGGTTCTTTTAGCCAAAGGCAACCGACCGTGTACGCTAATCGTGCGTCAAGCTCATCGTCCGAAGACGGCACCACCGGGCAAACAGTTGATAGAACCTCCGAGACAGCCGGCACCTGAAGAAGTTGGTTCCAAAGGTCCTCACGCACAGAAGCATTCCGCTTGTAGTCCCAAGATGCATCGGCATGTCGGTTATTCCGGCACCACAGCCATAGCGCAAGCCCAGGATGGACCTCGACGACGCATCGGCCCCGCATTGGTCGTTGCCCATCATCGGAAACCAGCTGAAACGGAAGCGTATCCTTGTCGAATGGCCCAGTCCTAGGAAGCCCAATCAGAGAACGAGAAAGCGCCCAGTGGGGACAACCAGAGTACCCCCGTATCGATATCCCGCGAGGTGTCTTGAACCCAGTCTGTGTGCGTGAGAAAAAGCTCTCAATAGGTCGTTGCGAAAACGCTGATCCATTGGCTTCCTCTCCTTCGATTACCGAAACAGGAGGGCCAGTCAGGGGAGAGTCCCAGCAAACAAGCAAATCTGAGTCGGTCTTGAGCGTGTCGATAAACGAGCGTGACTCCCTGAGCGGGATGGTGGAAAAGTCCCGCCCGTCAAATATGGCCATCCCCTTCGTCGGGGCAGGGTCAATCCCGCACACTCTCATTTGCTACGTTCCTTCATTGTCTGCCCAAAAGTTATTCTATAGTTCTGTATATCTCCATATCCATCATGATATACAGAAAGATAAAAGTTGTTCTCTAGTTTTTTTCTAACTCCTGATCATTGCCAGGCCGGGTTAGACCAAGCTACTCGGTTGATATTTATGGATTATCATCCCAAAAGTAGGTTTTTCCAGACCTTAAACCTTAATTATCATGCCCCAAAATGGCCTTGTAAATCACTGGAGTTTCTATCAACTTATAGAATTATTTTTTTAATATGACCCCAGACCATTACAGAATTGATACCTTGGATTTTAAAAATTTTTATCGATCTCTTTTGTGTACAAATCGATTATCTGCTGTCCACGTCTATAAATATCGGTATAGGTAAGAACCTCGATACCATGAAGAGAATAATTGAGTTTTCGGAGACCTTCAAGTTTAGCAGGCGTCCAGCCGTCTTTTTCCCCAATAAGGATAAATGCCCTCGGTTTTATTGAAAATATTTTACTGAGTTGTTTCCCATATTCTCTTTCGATATTTTGTGCAATAAGTAACTGGTGAAGCTCAATCTCATGCAAATAGTTTACTACCTGCCCTATGGCCTCGCTGGCCTTTGATGACCATCTGTAGGACCCTGTATGCGATATGTCTTCAATAATAACATCAGCGGTTGGTAACTTGATTTCCAAGATGTCAAAAAAACCGTCTATGGTTGGGAACAGGAAATCGGGGATACTGTTAAAACCAATACGCTCTTTCTCAATGGGTATCTGATAATGCGTGCCAAAAAGCCAGTTATTTCTATATATCCAGCTTTGCCATGAATTCTTACCACTTGTCTCCCTGTATTCTTTAGTACCTGTTAGCCTGTTTTCTAACTCGGCCAAACCCTGTTGAAAAAATAATATATTCGACGCGTTTTTAAGGTTCTCAAGCTCTTCGATTTGGGATTTCAAAAGCTTTTTCTCACGCCTAAGTTCGGTCAGCATCTCGGTTGTTCCCTGCATGAGAGCCTTTTTGTTTTTAACTTTGGACGAGATGTCCTTGAGAAGTTTAGGTAGGTTTTTATCGATTTTCTTAAGCTGACTATCAGATATACGGGCCTTGTCATAGTCAAAGGCATCCGGAAAATTCTGATTCAGGAAGAAAGAGGCACCGTCTAATCCTGTCTCTCGGTATAAAACAAAGAATCGGCTTCCTGTCTTTCTCCTATAGTCATAAAGGTTGATATAAAAACGTTTTCCATCTTTTCTGGTTTCGGCATTAGTAAAGATGATTTTATTATCTTTGTCATGGGTTTTGATTTTCTCAACGAGGTGTTTGAACCCATTGAGACCGCGTCCGTTTTTCAGGCTGTCAATCAGATTCCCTTGAGCCGTTTTCTGTTTCTCAAGATCTTTCCAAAGGTCAGGCGCAATTCCTATCTCTACTCCATCAAAGCTTCCAAAATTCTTACTTTTGACTTTAATGTTCTCAACGTCTTCAGCCATCGGATACCTCCTTGTGGATAATTTTTATCCGTTTTAACCAAGGATTTCATCAAACCCATCCAGGCTACATTTTCTTTCACAGATTTTCCTGTAACGCCTTGTCCTTTCTCTCAAATCCTTTTTTCTGAAATATTTGTGCAGCTTGAAATTGATTCCAGATGATTTCTTGAATTTCAAGAAATGTCAGGCCGGGTTGGCCCATGATACTTGTTTGATATTATGCATAATTATCATCCATTTTCATGCCCCAAAATGGACTTTGTAAGGCGCTGGAGATTCTCCAACTCATAGAATGACTATTTCTTAGAAGGCTATTTTCCATGGCAAAAATATGTTTTTTAAGCATCAAAAAGGGGCATATTCTCAGACATTAATTTATGATTTCAATCAGTTGATTTGGTCCGGCCCCAGCCCGTAGAGGCACCTTTGCGAGTGTTATGATAACGGCAAAGGACTTGCACATTAAACATGGCGGTGGGGCCTCCCTTGGCGTGGGGTATTACATGGTCTGCATCATATTCAGGCCATCCGACAGCGGCTTCCCTTTCGCTTTTCCCTTCTTTAAGGCAAGCTTGGCAAATACCTTTGTCTCGGCGATATATCATAATTCTCTCAGCCTCATTAAAGGCACGCTTTTGATCTTTGAGCAAGAGTTCTTTATTTTGTTCTTTGGCGTATTGAAAAAATAATTGCCTTATTATAAGGTGTCGTGCTTCTACGTTTTTTTTATCCTGCTGTCTATGTTCAGAAAAAGATAACACATCTCTATCTTCATCATCTGGATTCTGCCAGCGTTGATGGAATTCCAGGAAGAAGTCCCTAAACAAGGTTTTTTCTTCTTGGTCAAACACATAGTGCCGTCTGATGTGACGGATTAACAAGTACAATGAAAGCATTATGTATTCTCGGTTTAACTCATGTATCGACCCACCATTTTTCAGCATTGGATCATCTTTAAATACATCGTACAAAGCGGCTAAATTAGAAAGAACCTTCCGGGCGGCAGGATCATTTTCAAATGAGTAGTTTCCTATACCATCATCCGCTGTATTATTTTCTATAAGACTTACAATTTCTGAATCTTTAAGTTCGGCAGGACCATCGGCCTGTTCAAGCAGAATAAACCGAGCCAACAGCATCAAGTGTTGGAGTCGGTTGTTATCTCGGTCAATTATTTTGAAAAAGGAGTGTCTAGCAAGGTTGTTGTCAAGTGGCTTATATTCTTTGAAATCAAATGAAATGTCATCACTATATTTCACGATGAAGTTTCTTGGAAGACTGTTCAGACGAGCATGTGCTATTTCCATGAAGTTTAGCGATTCTCCCTGCTGGAGTCTCCAAAAGATTTCCGTTGCTAGCTTCTGATGGGTTGGATTAATGGGGTCTTCAATATTCTTAACAATATCGGCTTTATACTTCAGTTCTTTATCTACAAAACGCCTCATTTCAGCACCCAATTCTTTATAATATTTCCCAGGCAATGCAGGGCTGAGGTCTTTTAAAGACTTGGGCAGGCGTAACTTGTTCTGGATAAATTCCTGTGCTGTGATTATACGCTGCTGTCCGTCGATAATTTCCCTTATGGTTTTATTCTCCCCTAAACGAACCTCTCTCACCACAATCTTAGGAATATAATATCTACGAAAAAGACTATCGAGGAGGATTTGTTTCATTTTAGTAGACCACACATTTTTTCTTTGATAAGGAGGACGGGTCACATACTCTTCACTGTAATCAGAGAAATCCTTTATCGAAATTAGATCTTCAACCACTTGGTATTCTTGTTTTGGATTAAAACCCATAGCACTTCCTTTCTATAAGCTTTTATTCTTTCGTCTAACAAACAGTTCACCGGGAGGCAAGCGCAACTTCTTGCCGATCCGGTGGAACGGCTGGTGTACGCCCGGCATGGGCGTGAATTTATGGGGTGTGGCTTCGATAAGCTCACCAGAAGCCAAGTCCCCTGTACGTAAATCCGGTTATTATGTTGAACATATTAACAAAAGTATTGTCCGAGGACTGATTCATTACTTCCACTTTGTGGAACCCGTTTAATCCTGTGAACCGCCGATGTGAACTTGTCCTGAGCTTGCCGAAGGAGACACTCATGCCAGGCTTTTCCCGCCATAAAGTTTGTAGCGGCGGATGGTGTGGGGAGGGGGAGTTAAATGCTCCCCTTTACACGATTATATTTTCTCTTTGTATTCCCTGAAGCCATCAACCAATTGCCGGAAAGAGGTGGGTTTATATTTCTCAAAGCTCTCCTCGTCCACGTAAGCAAAGTCATAGGTCACATTCGACTGCACCCGGTTGATGTCCTCGCACCATTGCCGCAATCGTTCCAGCTTCAGCGGCACGTCCAGGTCCTCCTGCCCCTTGGTCTCGACAATGACAATTCTCTTATTTGACAACTTGACCAGAAAGTCCGGGTAGTAGTTGGATATGTCGCCGGCTGCGTTCACGTAGTCCAGTTTGAAATGTACCGCCAGATAGTTTTTGGCGTAGGAAACCACATCATCGCAGTCTTCCAGGAAGCGGGCGAACAGCAGTTCAAACCGGCTGTCCCCGATGATGCGGTTAAAGACACTCTTTTTCGGGATGAGGTAGCCCTGATCCTTGGCCACAAAGGGGCGCGTCTGCCGCAGCTTGATGGTGTCGCGGATTTCGGCGTCGCCTTTGTCCTGCACGGTAAGGGCGTTGATCGCCTTCTTGAAGGTCTCGATCAAGGTCTTGGTAGCAGCCGGTTCCGACAGGTTGCGCAGGGTGTTGGGGCTTTCCAGGTCTACCGGCCGGTCGAACAACTGGTCCTGAATAAACGCCTTGACCTTGCCATACAGCACGTCGTAGCCGCTGACCAGCCGCAAGTCCTTCATCATGGTCTGCGCGAAGTAGCCGATCACGCTGCGATAATCGGCAATGCCCGCCGTGTCGAGGATGGTGGTATGCGTCACCTCGCCGGTGGTGATGTCTTTGAAGACAATCTCCCGCTGTTGCGCTTCGCTAAATTGTAGATAGGCCACGCGTTGATGCCCCTGCGCGCCCACATCCAGCGCGGCCAGGTTCTTGTATTCCCGGTAGACGCGGGGGGTCAGCACCGGGACTTCAATATCCAGCGCGTCGATGTCTTTCTTCTCGTTCTCCTTGTCAACCTCAACCACCAGCGGTGTTTTAGCTTGCGTGCCTTCGCCCATCGGCTTGCGCTCCAGCAACACGCCTTCCGCCTGGATGGATTCCACAAAATCCATAAAGGCATTCGTGCCGACCACGCTGACATATTCTTCCAGGCCGCAGGGGTACATCTTGCGCAAGCCGCGCCCCAGGGTTTGTTCCGGCAAGATGTTACTCTGGGCGGAATAAGCGCGCAGGCCGACAATGGTGGTGACGTTGCGCACGTCCCAACCCTCTTTGAGCACCATCACCGAGATGATGGCCTTGTAGGGGCTTTCCAGGCTGTCAATAGCGTTGGCTTGCTCGCGCAACTTATCCAACACTTCTTTACTCTTGCCTGACGTTGATTCGGAAATCTCGCCGTTGCTCTTGGTGTGAATGACAAGCACGGCGTCTTTCAGATCGGGGTAGTGATCTTCGATGTATTCGGCCACGTCGTCGCAGTTGCGGGTGTCGTCGGTCATCACGAACAGTATGGATTTTTTGCCCATTTTTTCATGTTCGGCATGCGCCTTGCGCCACTCGATCACGCCCAGGTGAATGTAGTCGGTGTATTTCTCGGTGTACTTGGCGCTCTGGCGCTCCATCAGTTTGGAGCGGCTGGGGGCGTCGGGCAGGACAGGATGCTTGACCACATTTTGTTTGATGGCCTCCACCAGCGGGTAATCGGCGATGGTCTGCACGAAAATAGCACCGTTGTTGTGCTTGGGCGTAGCGGTCACGTCCACTTGCAGAGAGAGCGCGGACCCTTTTTGCTTCAGCCGGTTGTGGATGTCCTCGATAGATTTGAACCAGGCCATGCGTGGGTCGTGAATATGGTGCGCCTCGTCGTTGAGCACCACAAGCTCGTCAATGTCCCGCACAATCATGCCCAAGTCCACCTTGGAGTCGGTGGTCGCGCCGCTGGGGCGCTTGCCCAGAAAATAGTCCATCGTGTCTTCGTCATCAGGCGATGCGGGAATGTCGTCTCCGGCATATACGCGGTGGATGTTGGTCAGGAAGATGTTGCCCGTGGGCCGGGTAATGCGCACCTCGTCCTGCACGTGCAGGGTCAGTTGAAAATCGTCGCGCCAGCTGCGTCCGTCCACGCCATTGTCCGGAAGGACCGGGTCGTCTTTCAAAAAGATACGCAGTCCCTGAAAATCCTTGTAGATGCGATCCAGCACGATGATGTTGGGCGCGATCACCAGAAAGTTGCGCGCCAGGCCTGACTCCGGCTCGTATAGCTTGTGGTAAAAGCTCCAGGCCAGAACCAGGCTCAGAACCTTCGTCTTGCCTGTGCCGGTCGCCATTTTTACCACAAAGCGCCGCCAGGTCTCGTCAAACATGCCGGCGGAGACCGCACCGGAACCGTCAAAGCGCATCATGTCGAACTTGTCCTGCACGCTCACCACATCGTAGAGGTAGATGATCGTCTCCAGCGCCTCGCGCTGGGCAAAGTAATACTGGAACTCGGCCATTGTGCCGCCTGCCTGTCCGTCAGACAGGTCTGTCCGGGGCAGCAGGTGCAGGGTGTTGAACCACCAGTTGAGCAGGCTCTTGCTCGTGTTCGTCGCCCCCACGTAGCCGCTGTCCCGCCACTCCTTCACCTTGCGGCGCAGTTGCGGCACTAAGGGCGGCATCAGCTTTTCAGAGCTGGTCTCCCGCAGGGCTTCATCCGCCGGAAACCAGCGGATGGCCGGGTCGAGGATGGCATAGGGCGATTCGGGGAAGTTGGGGTGGAGCGCCATGTGATTATCTCTCAGTGCTCGGTAATTGTGCCATAAGCAATTTGTTTAAACGACTATGTTTATTTATGATATCTATAAAAATTTTATTTCGTGCCTCTGCATCCGAAATCAAGGTCTGCACTCCAAACACATAAATAAAAGCAGTATCTTTGTAGTCACGGTAGTAAATAGCTTTGTCTGTTGAAAATAGGGGGTTAAACTCGTTTGTCATTAATCTCTCTGCAAACTTTTTATCAACATCTGTCACCAAAAAAGCCCATATTTCTTTGATATCTTCCTTGGCTTTGAATGCCTTGATGTAATCCAGTAACTGCTGAATACCTGCGAATTTATCTCGGTCAGATTTACCTTCATCTTTAAACGACTTCAGTTCTATTAGAACTGATTTTAAAGCTTTTTTATCCACAGGATCGTGAGAAAAAAACAATGCTAAGTCCGGCCGATCATTATCAATATCTGTTCCTTCCTCTAACTCAACCTTTTGTAATATTTCTTCTATCCTTTTTTCACTAGCAGCATAGCTGTAACTCGTAAAACGATCATCAAGCAACCAAAGATTGTTTTTACCGACACAGAAATAATCGTCATCAGTATATTTTTCCATGAACAAATTATGGATTATTTTCTCGGACTGCTCTTTATCCCCTAGCATCGTTTTTAACCGCTCAATAACTAAAACCCTATCTTTAACATAAACGACTAACTCATTTTGGGTTATCTGAATAGCATCCTGTAAGTCCTGATCGGTATATTCAGATTTACCAGCATGCGAAAGAAGATTTTCCTTGGCATCATCAAATCTCTTCTTTGCTTTTTTTATGATATACTCTTTATCTATAAAGCCGGCGATATCTAGATCTTCTAGCTCTATATAATCCACCAAATATGGCCTTTCTTCCTGTATATCGACCAACTGGTCATGGTTTATTTGAATGGCATCTGGAATACGAACTTTTACAAGAGATGAAATAACCTTCTTTAAATCTGTATTTATTGTTTCCCATGAAAGAGTATTAAAAAGATCAGTCTTAACCGGAAAGATGTCGAATTCATTCCGTTCATTATTTATATGACAGTCAAAATAGTCTGATTCGAGCAGAAAATATGCAGTAAGATTATTAGGCAAGGATATTTTCAAATCTTTATCGGAAAATTCACAAACTGTTCTTCTGTTTGCACAATGGAAAGCATTAAACGAGCCTCTATATTCAGATATCTTATAATAAAGGATAAAAGGATATGCTTTATTATCAGTACCTTTGATTGAAAAATCTTCCTTTTCAAAATCAGGGATATCAACATCTGAGATGCTGACAGTCTCGCTGGTAACATTGTCACAAAAATCAATGCGTATACTGACTCCTTTCTGCTTATAAAGAAAAAGCATAGGAACGAGATGTAACAGAACTCTTTTTTTTATCTCTGAAAGATTCAGATCGAGACGTTTATCAACATGCTTGTCTTTGTTGAAATATCGAAGTGTTACGCCGGACATTCTTAGCAACGTTTTATTTTCTGATACATCGGCATCTTCCTCATGCAAATTATCACTTTCAAAATCAAAAGCAAACGAAAACTGTCTTTTCTTTTTAACTCCGGCAAGCCAACTTGTATAAGCCACTTTCTCAAAAAGTTTCAGAAACATAAATCGTCCAACACCTCTACAGCCTAGTGTCATGTTGTAGTCTGATCTGTACTTCCCAAAAGACTCGTAATTGGGATCATTAAAACCATCACCATTATCTTCAACCTCAATGGCAATTACCTTCCGCGGGACAATTTCACCCTCATCAGTTTTAAGTACATCTTGATCGGCTATAAGGCTGCAAATAATTCTTGTCGCGTTTGCTTGGATTGCATTTGTTATTGCCTCGTTAAGAGCATTCATATGGGTTGTCCTAGGACTAATATCTTCTTCAACAACCCTCTTGATATTTGTGAGCATTTGACTCATTCAAAGTCTCCTTTCTCGACCATTTCGGTGACGTCAACGAAATGGTCATCGAGGCGGTGTCCACTGTTAAAACAAGACAACTTGGCCTTTTGTATCACCCCCTCGAAATTGCGGTAATCGCCATAGTCCAGCACTTTGGCAAAGTCGCGGCTCGACCAATACTCCATCCCGGCCTCGTTCATGCGCTTGATCCGCTCGAAGGGCGAAATATGACCTCCGGTGGTTTTCTCGATTTCCTTACTCATGGCCGAAAAACTCCTTTTCATCTCCAGCCTGTTTTCTAAACCCATCGAATTCGAGGGGATTGAAATAGGTGGAAAGCCATTTCCTTATTCAGAACTTTGGATCTTCGCCATTATTTCTTCCCTCCCACGCTGACTTCGATAATGGTCATGGTGTCGGTGCCGAAGATGTCCACCACCTTGACCGCCAGCTTGCGCCGCCCCGGTGCGCATTCGTGATAGACGCTGGTCAGTTCCAGCGAACGATCTTTCTTGGTGCGGAAGGACTGCCACTCGTTTTCAAAGATGTAATCCCCGGTCCAGCGCTCCTCCCATTCGCCGCTGCTGTGCTCTGAGCTTGTCGAAGGGTCTTCATTCTTCACGCGGACGATTTCGCGCTTGCTCTCGAAGTTGAAATCCACCGCCCAGTAATCAATCCAGTCCGTCCACTTTTTTGTGAGCACCTCGCGGCTGACGATGCCGTTCTTGTCCTTGCTCACCTTCACGATCTGCCCCTTCTCCACCACGATCTTGCTGGCCTTGTCCTTGAGCGACGCCTCGGCGGCGGCGATGGAATCCTGCGAATAGAAGACCGAAAAGTCGGTCAGCTCCACCGCCACGCTGCTCTTCTTGACGTGCGGCTTGACCTCGATGAACGAAACATCGTGGAAGACCACCTGATTCTTTTCCACCGCCCGCTTGTCGAACACCTCGGCGGGGATGTACTTGGGGGCGATGTCGATGCCTTTGGCGCGGGCTTCGTCCAGCACGTTGGGGAACAAGCCCATCTCAAACTCAAAGCCCAGGATGTCCACCTTGGTGATGTGCTTCTTCCGGCATTCCAGGATCACCTCTTCCACAAACAGCCGCGTTACCGGCAGATTGACCGGCCCCACCGCCACCAGCCGCCCGGCCTTTTTGCCGTGGAAGGTCGCAAAGCCCTCGGTCTTTTCGGCGCGGTAGGCCCGCAGGATGAGGTCAACGAAGGCGGCTTCCTTTTCCTCCAGTTGCTTTTGCTGTTCTGCTTCGCGCAGGTTCGGGTTGACGCCGATGTAGTGCTGGCGCTCGTACTTGCCCAGGTTGAGGATTTCAAAGGCGCGGTAGTCCTTGCGTTCGGCTTTCAACTGCCGCTGCACTCCGATCAGCCGCTTGCGCGTGGTGTGGATGGCGAACTTGCCCAGGTCGCTGACGATCCACTTGCGCCCCAGCTTTTCCGCCACCGCCGCAGTGGTGCCGGAGCCACCGAAAAAGTCAGCTATCAGGTCGCCTTCGTTGGAGGATACTCTAATTATTCGATCAAGGAGTGCTTCTGGCTTTTGGGTGGGATAGTTTTGTTTTTCAAGCGCCTGTGAATTCACCGGATTTATATCGTCCCAAAGATCGTTTACTTTTGCGCCTTGATTCTCGTCGAGATAACCCTTTTTCTGAGGTAATCCGTCATTAATCTGAAAAATCTTATTCTCTCGTGCCATTCTTTCAAGATTTTCTTTTTTTGTTGCCCAAACTCGCATGTGTCCTAAAAATTCAAAGAGCAAATTCGGTCTATTTTGATTCATGTTGAGCAAAGGAACGCCTCGGAATCTTCGCCCTTTTGGTATGGATTCATTGCCTTGTCTTTGGGCTTTTGTAAGAGTTATAACCTCGCCATCAGGCTTCTGTAAGTAAATATATTTTGTCAGTAATTCAGAGTCTTTTAGAGGTTTGAAGTCCTGGTTAAATAAAGAATCATAAGGTAATTTGACGTAATAAAAGATTGTGTCATGTTCAGAGCCATAATTTGTGAATGATGTTGTTTTTGTGGTTTTTTTCCAAACAAGTTCCGCATTAAATGAAGACTCTCCAAAGACCTCATCAAGAACTAAGCGAAGGAAACCACTTAACCTCCAATCGCAATGCACATAAATGCTCCCATCCTCAGCCAGCAAGTCTCGCATCAGGACCAATCGCTCGAATATCATGGAGATGAAGGAATCCGCGCCCTTGCCCCAGGTGTCGCGGTAGGCGATTTCTTCGAGGATATTGGGCTTTTTGGTGAAGGTGTTTGATCCTGAGCCTGTCGAAGGATCGCCGCCGATCTCGATGTCCATGCTGAAATCCGCACCCACATCAAAAGGCGGGTCAATGTAGATCAGCTTCAGGCCGCCCTGTTTTTCAATCTCCTCGCATAGCGGGCCGTTCTTTAAGCTGGAGAGGATCAGCTTGTTGTCGCCCCAGATCAGTTTGTTCGTCCAACCCTTGAGTTGGCGTCCACGCGAGTCAAAAAGACTTGATTGCAATGCCGTGTCTTCTGGCTTCTCGGCGCGCGGTTCGTCCACCTGCTCGATCACCTGAAAAGGCAGAACGATACTGCTGACTTCGCTCGTCTTGCCGTTCCAAACCAGTTCCACCTCGCGCTTGTCCTCAAACAGCAGAAAGCGGTACTTGTCCGGCAGCGGCTTGTCCGCTTCCAGATAGCGGATGATCTCTTGTTGTTCCTGTTCAGTCAGTCGTGCCATGAAAATCCTCTTCTTCTCGGTGTTCTACCTGGTGTCAGACCGAGGGTGCGATGGGAAATATAGCGGACCGGAGCTAAGCTGCGGCAACGTGCCGTTGGATTGTCGTAGCTTACTCGCGCGTGCCAGTGTTGTGTGATGTCTTGGTGATTTCATTTTCGCGCACCGAAAAAGCACGCCATAATTTCCGTCAGCTTGAGCGACTGGTTAGAAAACACGCGGTAGAATATTCAATTAACGCATAGAAATAAACCTTGGCATTATCTTCCTGCTTTTTTTGCTGCCGCTTCAATCCATTTTCCTATGTTGTTGTATCCATCGTCATCCACCCAATCGTAGCACGGATAATCGACGCTGAAATAGACGGCTTTGCCGTTTGAATCTTTACCGATTTCTCCAAATTGATTTGAGCCCTTCACTGAAGTGTTGCCGTCTTTGTTCTTTTGTTGGTGGATGTAAATACCCAACATGCCATTTCCCTTCTCGTAGCTTTTTTGCAACTCGTATTTTACATAAGGTCTGTTGCTTGTGTCAGAACCAATCAATACAACTGTCACAGAAGTTCCTTCGAGTTGTTTGTTAATCCATCTTTTGACTGCATCCTCTCCTTCTTTTTCTACTTTCTCAAAATCCACTGCATCAATAAAGCCAGCAGCTTCTGTGCTGTCTTTTGTAACCGGACTGTTTCTTACTTGATTTGCTCTCCAAACATCGTTTTTGTAATGAAAGCTAAAAAATGTTCTTCGTGCCATTGTTAGTCTCCTTTAGTTAAAAATGATTTTGCAAAATGCTTATTCCTCTAAGCACTTGATTTATCAACTCATCATCATTAAGTGATTTATCACCAATCTGCTTTATTGCATCAAACAAGTCGGGATTGTTCGGATAGTATCGTTCTGGCTTCGTCTGTACTTTATTCCAAAGTTCTTCCGCAGCATATCCTGTTGCTCCAACTGGTATTGGAATAACGCCTTGTTTTATCGCTACTTCAAATTCTTCAATCATTCCGTTTGACGGTATCCATCCCCCCCTTCCATCATCTTTATTTCCGAAAATAAAAAGTGCTAGACCTGCATGTTTCATCATCTCCTTTCTATACTCTAAGTTTCTTTCGTCTTTACTTTTTTTTCCCGTAACTACCTGTGGAAATGGTCTTAATACAAGGGCATCATCGAGATGTCTGTACTTAGTAGAAAAAACATACTCGGTTGCACCATTGATTACAGCACTACCAATTCCATAGCCGACACCCGAAACAATTCTATAACCTTTGGATGATATGTTATAACTGAGTTTGTGAACAAAAGACAAAGCTTCATTTTCTGTCCTTGGGTTATAAACCTTTGCAGCACCTGAAATAAAAATGTTTGTACGCAAAACTTTTTTTTGAATTGCTGTAAGCACTTTGATAATTTCAGAGTAATCATCAATCATAAGTGCATTGATTGAATATCGCCTTAGATCTTTTATTTTAAGTTGGTGTTTGATTTCCGCGTAGTTGAAGTCCGCATCTGTCTTAAAGTCCTTGCGGTTTACTTTTTTGAAAAAACAATAGTGGTCTCTTTGGTTTTGTCCAAGTAATATTCTTATTCGGCTAAGAATGTATTCAAGATTCGGGTCATCAAAACTGAAACCAATAAACAGAAATGTTTTTGCAACTAAGTCGCCCTGCAAAGCGGTTGTGTAAAGAGGCCTTTTCTCATTGTATCCTTCGTAATCGTCCTTAGTTAAGATTGCTTGGTCTGGCAGAGACACATCACCGTGCATTTTGTAAACAATTGCATCCCTTTTATGGATATTAGTAGATAAGTTCTCTTGAGTGATTTTTGTGTCCGATGTTTTCCCCTCTTCTTCAAGGGCTCTCTCTATTAGTTTATCGTAGTTAGTCGTCCAATAAGTTTGTATTGGAAGTGCAGCAAGGATTTTATGATTTGGTGTAATGGATGTTCCTTGCGTGAACTCTTCAATTAGTAATTGATTTAGTCTGTGTCGGTTGTTTCCTTTTTCGTTGTAGTGATATTGAGCAATTGCAACGAGATCATTTTCTTTGTCAATATCAAGCTTTAGCTCGGCTGCAATGTCTCTCAGTAGGTCTTTCCAATTCACAAACCCTGCTGGAATGGAAAGCCCTGCGCCTGCGAAAATCGCTGCATTATTTTCCTTTATTGCCTTTGTAAATGTATCAACAAAGCGGTTTAGGTGTTGTTCCATTTTATTATCTTATGCCTCATTAATCTGTTCAAATTTACAAATGTTGGGTGATGGTGGCACTTACGCCATAGCACAATGCATAACTCCTATAATCTCGCCAAAAGTAATTCGTGTGTACTAACGATAAACTCAGCGGCGCGGCTTTTCTGCGTCCGCTGAAGTGCTTGGTTCGGCATGGCCTGGATTCGGTAATTCTTGCCGAGTCTCTGGCACCAATTTGGTTATAAAATCTGGTTTTAAAACTATTTTCCAGACACCTATAAGTAAACCAACAACATCTGCAAAAAGGGCTGCACCAGCTGCTTTAACAGTAAAATCAGGGAATTTATCAGCGTTGAATAGGATTAAGGCACAAATGGCAATTACAGCAACAAGGAGGACTACAGATGCATAACCCATTGTCAATCTAAGAAAAAACCATCGTTCTTCCTGTCCTTTACGTTGATCAAAGACTTCCCTCTCTTGACGAAGTTGCTCCATAGCGCGTTCAATTTCAATTGGGGACAAAACATTATTTCCCATTTTTTGCCCCCCTTCTGGTTGTACGTTTATGAAACGCTCTACCCACTATTACTGCAATCAAAGAGCTTATGACTCCAACTAGAACGCCTATTACAAATTCATTTGAGAATTTAAGCCAATCAAGGCTCCAATGAAATTTCGTCCAGAAGCCAAAAGATAGTGTAACTAAAGCAGCAATTATACTCGCAATAGCGCCTAGAATCGAGCTAGACCATAGGGCCTTTTTCCGGTCTAACTCTTTCACATCACTTTCAAGAATTTCTTTTTGGACCCTGATAGATTCAATTTTTGTTTTTTCAGCCTGTTCAATATTCACCGGGGCTTCGATGGGTTTTTGTAAGGCTTTAATTAGCTGATCAAAATTTCGTGCATAAGCATTCTTGCTCGAAAGATCGCAATATAAACGATCTTTTAGAAAAAATGGAACCTCCGCCTCTTTGTCAATAAGGATAGGTATAATTTTTTTTGTCGTATTTTGGCGTTGGGCCGAAACCGCGAAGGCTATTTCCGAAGTCTGCCACCTACTTTGGCCCGTGTTTCGAGATATAATTACAAGGATTGTATCACTATTTTCTACAGCGCTGTTTATTTTATCTAACCAATTGTCACCAGGAGTGATTAATTCTTCATCCAGCCATATGGTTATTCCATGCCGTTTCAGATCTTCAGCAATCTTGCGGACTGTTGCTTTGTCATTATGACTATGACTGATAAAAATATTCATTCATTTTCCTGTACGCCGAACATATATATTATACGGTTACATGATAATTTGGGTTTTTTGAAATTTGAGACATTTATACCAGGATAATGGAGAAAAGGCAAAGAACGAATAAATATAATATTAACAGATTGATAAAGAATTTTTAGGAAACATTTATGCCATTTGAAAATTGTAAAAATCCCAGCTCTTTGTCCCTATTATCAATGTTATCGTGTTCCATGATAATTTTTGAAACCAATAAACATGAGACACTTTCAGTCTAGGGGGCTAATTATTCCGAGTTTGTTCTTATAGAGAAATAATAGTTATAAGGCTTATCACTATAGGGGGCATCTATTCCGCTAGCATTTTGCGGATCAGTTTTTTGACCTTTTTAGGATCGGCCTTGCCTTTGGTCTGTCTCATTACCTGGCCCATAAGGAAGTCTACGGGCTTGGTTTCGCCAGCCTTAATCTGGGAGGCGGCATCCGGATTTGCAGAGATTATTTCTTCAAGTATTACTTTAAGTTGTTTGTCATCTGATATGGTTTTAAGCCCCTTTTGGTC
>Ga0315543_1002181_pt1 | contig 19447 bp, 22 predicted proteins | sample SalMarSW160210MG_2_FD_203098 | JGI IMG/M metagenome (GOLD analysis project Ga0315543, IMG submission 203098) | Salt marsh sediment microbial communities from the Plum Island Ecosystem LTER, Massachusetts, United States - Salt Marsh Sediment SW1601-210 ...
TATGATGATGTCGATCATCTTCGTTATTGTTAACTTGGCCCTTAGGATGAAACCCGGCAAAGCTATCAGATCTGCATTGTTGTATGGCGTAGGCCTCTTCGGCCTTCTGACCTTCACCGGCATATTCGCAAATACCATTGCTCCGTTAAGCCAAGCGCTGGTTGAGAGAACCGGCGTTCAAATGACAGCCATAGACTACGGCATCGGAATTGTAGGCGTGCTCCTTAGCAACCCAAGCATTATGCTTGCGATTCCTATCGGTATTGCATTTAACGTGCTGCTGTTGATGCTTGGGTGGACCAAGACGATGGATTTGGACATATTTAACATTCTGATCTTCTGGGGAACACCCTTCATACTCGTTCTGGTGGATACAGGCAGCATCATACTTGCAACCATAGCTTGTATCCTTACGGGGGCTATTGCATTAAAGCTAGCTGACTGGTCAGCACCATATATACATAAGGCCTTACCGCAATACAAGGGGTTGTCATTCCCTCATCTAAGCTCGGTTTTTTGGGCTCCATTTGCGCTCTACATCAACAAGTTCTTCGATGCCATCCCCGGATTTAAGGATTGGGATCTAGATGCAGAGGGCATCCGGAAACGTCTAGGAGTTATAGGTGACCCGATTATCATTGCGCTTGTATTGGGGGCGCTGCTAGCCTTTCTAGCCGGTAAGGACCTGAAGGATATTTTGGTCACTGGCCTTTCGCTAGGTGCAGCAATACACTTCATCCCTACCATGATTGGCGTTCTGATGGAAGGTCTGAATGCCACTTCAACGGTGTTGGGCAATTGGGTGAAGGCGCGCTATCCCAAGCGAGAAATATACATTGGATTGGATGCGGTTCTGACTGTAGGCCATCCCGAAACACTGGCAGCAGGACTGTTGCTAGTACCCCTTTGGGTTCTATTGGGGATAATCCTCCCTGGCAACACAACCTTGCCATTTGGCAAGTTGGCTACCGCATATATCACCATATCTTTGGTTATGCCGTTCTTCAAGATGAACGTTCTTAGAGGCGTGATCATGGGCCTTGTGATTTTCGCCGTAAACCTATATCTAGCCTCTATGGCCGCGCCTTACTATACGGCGGTAGCCCAAGCGGGTGGATTTAGTATGATGGGTGCCAGCCAAGTTACTATTGCCAGTTGTCCACCCTGGGCCCTTGCAGTTCCATTCTTTAGATTCATAGCCAGCATCTTTGGGATTTAGAAGCAAAGCAGCTACGGGGGATAAAAGGTACCTGGAAACAGGATCGCGTTATGGAAAAGAAGACTATTCTACTCGTGTGCGCAGCTGTGTTTGCGACAACTTCAATGATGAAATACCAGATTCAAGGCGCACTGGAAGAACGTGAGATTGACGTAGACATCGAGACTGCTTGATGAGAACAGAAAAGGAGGCATGTCATGTGGGACACAATTAGGAGTTTCCTGTCGTGGTTTGCGTTTTTGGAAGCGCCTATAATGATGTCGATTATCTTCGTTATTGTTAACTTGGCCCTTAGGATGAAACCCGGCAAAGCTATCAGATCTGCATTGTTGTATGGCGTAGGCCTCTTCGGCCTTCTGACCTTCACGGGCATATTCGCCAATACCATTGCCCCGTTAGGCCAAGCGCTGGTTGAGAGAACCGGCGTTCAAATGACAGCCATAGACTACGGCATCGGAATTGTAGGTGTGATCCTTAGCAACCCAAGCGTTATGCTTGCGATTCCTATAGGTATCGCACTTAACGTGGTGCTGTTGATGCTTGGGTGGACCAAGACGATGGATTTGGATATATTTAACATTCTGATCTTCTGGGGAGCACCCTTCATACTCGTTCTGGTGGATACAGGCAGCATCATACTTGCAACCATAGCTTGTATCCTTACGGGGGCTATTACATTGAAGCTAGCTGATTGGTCAGCGCCATATATACATAAGGCCTTACCGCAATACAAGGGGTTGTCATTCCCTCATCTGAATGCGGTCTTTTGGCCTCCACTCGCGCTCTACATCAACAAGTTCTTCGATGCCATCCCTGGATTTAAGGATTGGAATCTAGATGCAGACGGCATCCGGAAACGTCTAGGGGTTATAGGTGACCCAATCATTATTGGGCTTGTAGTGGGGGCGCTGCTAGCCTTTCTAGCGGGTAAGGACCTGAAGGATATTTTGGTCACTGGCCTTTCCCTAGGTGCAGCAATACACTTCATCCCTACCATGATTGGCGTTCTGATGGAAGGTCTGAATGCGACTTCAACAGTGTTGGGCAATTGGGTGAGGGCGCGCTATCCTGAGCGAGAAATATACATTGGGTTGGATGCGGTTTTGACTGTAGGCCATCCCGAAACACTCGCAGCAGGACTGTTGCTAGTACCCCTTTGGCTTCTATTGGGGATAATCCTCCCTGGCAACACAACCTTGCCATTTGGCATGTTGGCTACCGCATATATCACCATATGCTTGGTTATGCCATTCTTTAGGATGAACGTTCTTAGAGGCGTGATCATGGGCCTTGTGATTTTCGCCATAAACCTGTATCTAGCCTCTATGGCTGCGCCTTACTATACGGCGGTAGCCGCAGCGGGTGAACTTCCCATGGGTGCCAGCCAAGTTACTATTGCCTGCTGTCCACTCTGGGCCCTTGCAGTTCCATTCTTCAGATTCATAGCCGGCATCTTTGGGCTTTAGAAGCAAAGCAGTTGCGGGGGGACAAAAGGTACCTGGAAACAGGATCACGTCATGAAAAAGAAGACGATTTTACTCGTATGCGCAGCTGGGTTTGCGACAACTTCAATGATGAAGTATCAGATTGAAGGCGCACTAGAAGAACGTGGGATTGACGTAGACATCAAGACTACAACAGTGCCGAAGATTCCGTATTTCTTGGATCAAGCGGATCTAATAGTGACATCGCTATCCCTGAAAGAAGATGATTATGATATCCCTGTTATCAATGGGATCGCTCTTCTTACGGGAATGGGATCAGATGTCATAGAGGAGATTATTGAGAAACTAGACCTCGAAGCAAGCTGATCTGGAACGTCTAGTCCCACACGCACCTAGACCAGTCTCGAATGGGTATCGCCAGGTGATGTCATCTATCGGTCCGCCTGATTCACAACTTGGTGGAGGCCCGGCATAACTTGTCGCGTAGTGCGATATAAATGGCAGCTCAGTACATTTGGAGTACTCTCCAGAGTCAAGATAGCGCGGCTAGCGTAATTGCCTGCTTGTCGATTGCTGTACCGAATCGTATGTACTCTATCGGCTGAGCTGCCATCATTCCTCCTTCTCTGTAAACAGCGACTTCCCTTGCAAAGGGGGGTGAAGCTGTGACAGAAAACCCCCTAGCAGAAGCCAACAGCCGTGATTGTGAGTGCACAAGGCCCGGCCTTCCAGACCATGGTTGGCATGGGTACGCAGCGAAGCAAACACGGCGCCGGAGTTTGGCTGCTCCCCATTTAAAAGTTATTCAGCCCATAACTCGGTAGCTCCACAGCAAACCGTCGTCATGTGCACCACCTTTCAATAAATGCTTTGGTAGCCTTTAAAGGGCGTCCTCTGCCAAGTGCGACACCGCCCGCGGCCGTGATTGGTCTCTGGTCAGCTCCAACTGTGCTCTTTCCCCGTTACCGGCCACGCCTCGGTAGTTCTGCCTTGCCCGTAGCCCGCTCTGCGCGTTCTCGCCGTGATGCTGTCCAACTTTGACAGACAAATCCAGACGTGCTATCATGTTTGCCAGGTCTATCTTACGAAGCAGCGACAGAAAAGGGACAAGTGCCATGGGCGAGGAATCAATCATCGCTGATACAGTAAAGCGCATGCTAGCGACGCTTCCAGAGGGCGTGACGCTGGTGGCTGCTACCAAATCGCGCACAGTAGATGAGGTACGCGCGGCAATCCGCGCTGGGGTCACCCGCGTAGGCCACAATTATGTACAGGAAGCGGCGCGCATGATTCCGCTCATCGAGGAGCCGGTGCGCTGGCACATGATAGGGCACCTGCAAAGGAACAAGGCGAAGAAAGCCGTGCAGTTGTTCGATATGATCGAGACGTTGGATTCGTGGCAACTGGCGCAAGAAATTGACAAGCGCTGTGCGGCCCTCGGCAAGGTGATGCCTGTCCTGGTAGAGATCAACAGCGGACAGGAGGCCAGCAAGACCGGTGTGCTCCCTGAGAAGGTGGACGAGCTGGTGCGGCGCTTGAGCGAATTGCCACGCATCCATGTGCAGGGACTGATGACCATGGGCCCACGCTTTGGTAACCCCGAGGACGCCCGCCCCTACTTTCAGGCGACGAAGGAAGCGTTCGACCGTCTGGCAGCGGCGAACATACCCAAGGTGGAGATGCGCTATCTGTCCATGGGCATGAGCAACAGCTACCGGGTGGCCATCGAAGAGGGAGCCAATATAGTGCGCATTGGCACCTTGCTGTTTAGGGAACGCCCGGCGCAATAGCGTGACGTAGTGCTCGCTCCGATCAACCACGCCCACCCCGTCAAGCGGGACGAACGGCAAGGGGCTAGGCTGCGTTTATGGTCAAATCAACCAAGGCTCGTCTTCCCTGAGCAGTATCTTGCACCATCTAGACTCGAGAATGACTGATGCGCGATCTCATCCTGGGCATTGATCTGGGTACGACGGCTTGCAAAGCCATCGTTGCCCACTTGAGCGCCCGAGTCCTGTCAACTGGAACGGCCACTTATCCCGTGCATACGCCGCATCCTTCGTGGGTCGAACAGGATGCAGAGGAAGTATGGCAGGGGATGGTCAGCGCTGTCCGGCAGGCTATGCATAATGAAGCAGTAGCTGCCAAGCGCATCGCGGCCGTCAGTTTCAGCGCGGCGATGCACGGCCTGATGCCGTTGGACGAGGCCGGCCACCCCCTGACACGCTGCCTGACCTGGGCTGATCGCCGCAGCTTGCCGCAGGCGCAGCGCATACGACGCGAGAGCGACGCGCACGAACTCTATCTGCGGACGGGTTGTCCCGTGCAGCCGCTCTTCTGGCCTTCCAAGCTGCTCTGGCTCCAGGAACAGAGGCCTGAAATCGTCCGCGCTGCACACAGGTATGTGACCATCAAATCATATATCATGCAGCGGTTGATCGGACGCTACGTGGTGGACATCTCCAATGCTTCAGCCACCGGCTTGCTGAACACGCACTCCCTCGCCTGGGATTACGACATCCTGCAAATGGTGAGGCTCACACCCCAACAACTGCCCGAGCTAGCCTCGCCGGAAACGGTGTTGGGGACCCTTGCCCCGCGTTGGGCCGATGAACTTGGTCTGCCACCAGGTGTAGTTCTGGTGGCAGGCGGCACCGACGGGGGGCTGGCAAACCTGGGTGTGGGTGCGGTGGAGACAGGACAAGTGGCCTCAAGCATCGGCACAAGCGGAGCTGTGCGCATGGTTTTGCAGCAGCCCCGCTTCGACGCCAGGGAACGCACCTGGTGCTACGTGCTCACCGAGGGCACCTGGTTTGTAGGTGGGGCGATCAGCAATGGAGGCGCAGTATACCACTGGCTCCGCGACCAGCTCTTCCTTTCGGAGGTCGAGGAAGCCAGGCAGTTGGGCCGCGACTTCTACGAGCTGTTCGATGACTATGCAGCAGAGATTGCACCTGGGGCCGAGGGGCTGGTCTTTCTGCCTTTCCTCCTTGGAGAGCGCAGCCCAGGTTGGAAGGCCAATGCACGCGGCATCCTCTTTGGCCTGTCCATCCGCCACACGCGCAAGCATATCATCCGTGCAGCAGTGGAGGGCGTAGCGTTTCGCCTGTACAGTGTCCTGAGCGCGCTGGAGGAAATGCTCGGCAGCATTCGCGAGATACGTGTATCGGGTGGCTTCGCCCACTCGCCCCTGTGGATGGGCATCCTGGCTGACGTTTACGGCTATCCACTGAGCATCCCGAAGGTGCGCCAGAGTTCAGCCCTGGGGGCCATTTTCCTGGCCATGAAGGCCTTGGGCCACATCCGCCAATGGGCAGATGTGCGACAGCTCGTGCCTATCGAGCGTGTGCAGCAACCTGACGAGACCAACCACCAGCTCTATCTGCGCATCTACGAAATCTTTCAGCGCCTCTACCAGGATGCGTTAGACAACTATGACGAACTGGAAGGCCTGCTAAGCGCGAGTAAGGACACGTGACGGATCTTGCGGTCTCGTTTGCCGCAGCAGTTAACCGGGATACGTCTGGAACAGCCGGCCCCAGGGGCTTTCCTGGAGCCACCGCTCCACCACTGTTCGCCCCTTGAGCGGATACCAGAAGCGGTCATGGTAGAATTCACTGGCAAAGATAAAGATCTTGACCAGGGGCGTATGGAACAGCAGCTTCTGGAACACTCTGAGCGGTGAGCGCCAGAGCAGCATCCCGGTGCCAGTGCCCAGATTCACGCTGACTTTGAAGCCCCACCGTTCGTCAGCAAGCTCGGGCATGCCAACGACTTCGATTTCACGAGGGTTGCCCTGGCCCAGCCCGCGCTCGGTAGCATGGGCAATGTACTGTATCCGCATCGGCTCAAAGCCCATCATCATTGCCGACACTGCGTCAATCGCCACCTGGTCAGCCGAGGCCAGGATGACGTCTTTCTGATAAGGAACCAGCGTGCGCGGCCCTGCCCCGCTGCCCGCTGTCGTGCCATCCATCGCGCAAAAGACGCCGCTGTGGATCTCCTTCTGAATCGCCAGCAGGTCACCGAGGGTATCGTGAATCCAGGTGTGGGTGTAATAGCGATTGACATTCAGCAGCCCGCCGAAGGCGTTCTTGAGCGCACCGGTCGTGACGGTGTATGAGTGGGTCTTCACCGTTGGCAGGTGGACAATGTTCTTACCGACAAAATAGTCTGGAATATAGATGCCGTCAGGGTAGATTCTGTCCAGCACTGCCATCTTAGCTTTGGGTTTGTACTCAATCCAGGTCATGTCCTCTGGCTTAAAGTTGTACTTTTTAGGCACGCCATACTTGGCCAGCACTGGAGCGAACTTGTTGTAACGATCGCCCAGGTCAGCGATGGTGACGACCGTTTTGTTGTGCACATCTACCAGGTCAGCAAAGCCGGCACCCCTCAGCGCCAGAATCGTGCCCTCCAGTTGCCAGGGCGTGGTGTTAGCGCCAGGATAAAGCAGGTGCCAGCTAATGTTATCCTTGAGGATAGTAGTCGCGGACGGATCCAGCGCCTCCTTCATGCCCGCCAGTTCACACAAGCGTTGATAGTCGTCCAGCACCGTCTCCGGCGTGGTGCGCAAGACTGCTACTTTTGGCTTTGCCATTTCTTCCTCCACATGCTTTCAGAGCTCGAACTCGGCCAGCAGGAAGGTGTGGTCCGATGGCCGCTTTGCCCGTCGTGCTTCTACGTCAATCCAGGCCCGCGTGGACTTGAGAGCCAGCGGTCTTGTAGCCCAGATGTGATCCACCCGCCAGCCCAGTTTGCGCTCTACTGCGTCGCGCACCCGATAGTCCCAGAAAGTGTATTGCTCCGCCTCCGGACAGTGCATCCGGAACACGTCTACAAAGCCCCATTCTTTGACCCGCTGCAGAGCAGCGCGGACCTGGAGATGGAAATCAACATGCTTGCTTAGCCTCTTGGGGTCGTGGACATCAATGGGCTCGGGGGCGACGTTAAAGTCGCCCAACCACAGAAGGGGCTCTTCTGGCGAGTAATGGCGGTCGAACAAATCGCGCAGCCGGACGAACCAATCCAGTTTGTACTGGAAGTGCGGCGAATCTAGAGACCGACCCTGCGGGACGTAAGTATTCAGTATGGGGATGCCCCGAATGACAACTCGCATCAAGCGCGCCTCGTCAGGCTCACCGCCATCATCGAAGCCAAAGGAGACCTCCTGGGGTTCATCCTTACTGGCCATAGCAACGCCAGCATAAGCCTTTTGCCCGCGGAAGACCACGTGATAGCCAATGCCGACGAAGGCATCTGTCGGGAAGTCAGCATCCTGCACCTTTGTCTCCTGAAGACAGAGAAGGTCAGGCCTCTCCCTCTGCAACCAATCGAGCACGAGTTCCAGCCTGATGCGAACGGAGTTAACGTTGAAAGTAGCGACTTTCATCGTTTCCTTTGACACCTCTTACGTTCCCTCTAATCCTACACCGGCTATCGCTGCCCCACAGTCAGGGCAGCAACCAGCCAGAACGCGGTTCTCGACGACACGGTAGCCAATGCGACGGATCAGTAATTGACCACAGTGCGGGCAAACCGTATTCTCCTCGCCGGGAACATGGCCTGCATATACGTAGTGTAACCCTGCTTTCAAACCAATCTCCCGCGCCCTGTCCAGCGTCGCCATAGGTGTGGGCGGAACATCGCCCATTTTGTAGGCTGGGAAAAAGCGGCTAATGTGCCACGGTGTATCAACGCCTAGCTCGTGCGCAACAAATTCGGCTGCGTCCTTCAATTCCGCCGGATCATCGTTAATACCAGGGATGACCAGTGTGGTCACTTCTAGCCAGATACCCATCTGCTTCATCACCTTCAGAGTGTCCAGCACCGGTTGCAGCTGTGCGCCGACATGGCGGCGATAGGTCTTCTCACGGAACGCCTTAAGGTCGACGTTGGCCGCATCTAGATAGGGCTGAAATGCTTCCAGCATCTCCCTGGTCATGTAGCCATTGGTGACATAGATGTTGACCAGTCCGGCGTCGTGGGCCAGGCGTGCTATATCATAGGCATATTCAAAGAAGATAGTTGGCTCGGTATAGGTGTAGGCAATGCTGCGGCAGCTAGCGCGTTCGGCGGCAGCGACAATCTGTGCAGGGCTGGCTTCCCAGCCTGTGAGCAGGTCGTGCTCGCGCGGCATTTGCGAAATCTCCCAGTTCTGACACCAATTGCAACGAAAGTTGCAACCAGGTGTAGCGACAGAATAGGCAGTGGAACCAGGATAGAAGTGTAGCAGTGGCTTCTTCTCTACCGGATCAATGGCCTGGGCAATTGTGCGTCCGTAGACCAGGGTATTCAGCATCCCGCCATGGTTCTCGCGCACCTGACATATGCCCTTCTTCCCCTCGCTGATGAGGCAATGATGGGCACACAGGTGGCAGCGCACGCCGTTGCCCGATAGCTTCTCGTATAGCATTGCTTCCTTCATAGCCCAAATGTCCAATCTAGAGCCCTCACGCTGGTGACTCTAAGCCTATTATACCACACGAGTATCCGACACGTGAACTGCGCCACGGAGAAATCTGGCATTGAACGCCTCGCGCTGGAATGCTGATGCGGGCGCTTAGACATCATGAGGCGCTTTTCTTGTAGTCGCACCGAATGTGCCGCCAGCGTACTCCCAGAATGTCTCGCCGCGATAGATGCGCCGTCGTGCCCGCCCACTGCTCTCCAGCTTTGCCAAAGTAGCACTTACGTCACCTGGAGCGAATTTGCTCAACGTCTCCACCAACCGCCGTTCGCGCATTGGGTGGCGGCATATAATCGCTTCCACCGCATCTACTATACCAACAGAGTCAGAGAGATCAAAGCTTCCCTCGTAGGGTGCAACAATTTCGGCTGCCTCGCCCAGGATAGCGGTGGCCCGCTCAACGGTTTCATCGTCGGGCACCTCGACCCATGCTTCTGCAGGCGGTCGGATGGGCACGTTGATGTGGATTCTGTCTGGTCGGATGCGACTCAGCGCGTCGCGTACGCCAAGCAATGTCTTCTCGTCATCGTTAAGACCCTTGACCAGCATCACCTCAATCCACAACTGGCCATTGAACATCTTCCGAAAGGCGATCATCCCTTCAATTATCTCGGTAATTCGCAGTTTGGGCCACGAGCGGTTGATCCGGCGGAAGGTCTTCTGATCTGCTGCATCAAGGGTAGGCATCACTACATCGGCAATGGCTAGTTCGTCTCGTACATCGGCACGGTAGAGCAGTGAGCCATTGGTAATGACCGCCATGCGAATGTCGGTCATATTCTTGATCTCGCGGATCAACGAGCCCAGGCTAGCGCAGAGCGTCGGCTCGCCTTGGCCTACGAAAGTCACGTAATCAATCTCGCCTGGTTCGTGGCTGTCCAGTGCTACTCGCACCTGGGCGAGGATCCGCTCTGGTGGATAGAAATCACGCCTTTCATGTGACAGCGGCTTAGTGCGACCCAACTGGCAATAGACACAGTTGTAGTTGCACGTCTTGAAGGGGATGGGATCCACTCCCAGTGATTGGCCCAGTCGCCGCGAAGGGACGGGACCATAAACCAGGCTTTTGCCCTTGCCCAGGTAAGCTTGTACAGCCTGTAGTGGATCTTCGATCTCTGTAATCACTGGCATCACGCTCAGTTTCTTCACCAACCGGTGTTGGCTCTCATCTTCCATATGGCGAGTAATGAAAACGCTGCACTCTGGCAGAATCTCCGTGAACAATGCCGGTGGCTGGTGTCGCTTGCTCTCGTCAGCATAGGCATTGCGCCGCTTCTCGGTAGGCTCGCCACGTTGGTCGAAGATCATATACCATGGAGCCGTGCGAAAAGCACCTTTCCACACTCGATTCTTGCTGTCTATGGCCACCGCGATTGCAAGGCGTTTATTCATCTCATTTTCCTTCGGACTGCAATAGACTGTCCAGCAGGAGACGTTTGAAGCGATCCAGAGAAATGGGCTGGAATTCCACTTCCAGCCCCGTCCAGTCGAACAGTTCCAAGATCTCTTCAGCGTTTTGGATCATGTACTCCTCGGCGAGCCCAAGGCTGTCTAGGACAATGATCCTGTCGTAGAACCCTGGGAAGTTCGCGTTGGCATCGGCGCTATCCCAGCCAAAGTACCGCTGATAGACTACTTTCCAGTTCTTGAGCCAGCCCGGCGTAAACCACAGAATCTTGTCCTGCCTTTGCCCGCTGATGCGCTGCCGGTCCTCAAAGCCAGCCAGCATGTCATAGCCGTAGTCCCCCTGTACCCTGACAATCCCTTGCCCCACTGCCTGCAAAATCGAGTCCACCCGTTTGAGCGGCTCATCAGCGTTGATGTAGCACCTCTTGCCGTATACGACGATAATCTTGTGGTCGGGACACCATTCCTGCGCCTTTGCCAGTCTCTTGAGAAGATGCTCTTCCAGCCTGTCCGGCAAGGCGTGCAGACCCGGTGCTGTAAAAAGGATCCGGCGTGGATTCAGGAAACCGCTCTCTATCAGATAGGTCATCTCTGGGTGCAACATCCCGCAGGATATGATGCAGCAGTCCTTGAACGTGGAATGGGGCATTTCGGCCATCGCTCTTTCCTCCTAACATAACCTTGGTTCACGAATCGCTTTCCCTGCGCGGCAGATTGGTAGTTATCCCTTCTAAAACGATCGAACTGTTCAGTAGATCGATACTCTTGATCTTGGCGTGAAGCAACTTCCTTTCCCCCATGAGGGTGATCAATTGAAGGCCATGGGCTTCAGGCTTGATCCAGGCCACGTCGTGCATCACCTCTTCCTTTTGACCGTCATTCTCAACGTAGACAGTAGCTAAGCACATAATCCCCTCCTAGAGCAACCGATCCAATATGCTCTCGATGTCTCCTTCCACCTTGTCGCTACACACTGCTCGCCCCTCCAAGCCTGCCTGGAAAATCTCTGCTTCGTAGCCGATGGATCCGATGACGGCTATGCCCTTCCCTTCCAATTCTCCTCTTAATCTCAAAGCGATCTCCTCCGACGTAGCCTTGTTGAGGATAGCCCAGACGCTCTCGATCCCGACCTCGGTAGCGAGGGTACTGATCTTCTCAGCAAGTTCCAGTGAATCGAAGGAGGGCTCGGTTACGGCAAGCACACTATCCACACTCGTCTCAACGCCTCTGCCAAAGTGCTCTATACCCGCCTCCATGTCAACGAGCGCCACCTCATCCTCCTGCAGGGAGAGCCTCTTCAGAAACTCGCGGCTCAGGGCTCCCATGGGGCAGGCACAGCCTTCAAGCGACTGGAGGATCTTACCTATGCAGACCAACCCGATGCCGTCCCTCTCCACGATATAGCCGCCTGGAATATCTGCGACCTGAATCTCCTCCTGGGTCAGGACACTCCTTGGAAAGTCTGGGTTCTCTGAGAAAGCTTCAAACACCTTCTTCTTTCCCCCAACAAGCTCCAGCAAAGGTTCGGGCCTCTTTTCAAAGCCAAGCAATCGATAGAGCCCCGGGTTTGACTCATCGGAGTCAACGACCAACACCCGGTATCCTCTCTCTCGCAAGCCGTTCGCCAGGAGGGCGACGAGAGAGCTTTTCCCACTGCCACCCTTTCCACAGACTGCGATCTTCTTCATCTCATCTAGATCTCCTTCCCGCTTATTGACCAGAGTGGTCTTCCCGCATCAGCGCTCTATTCGCCCAAGAGGCTTAGCTATCTTACCTGCGCCGCCCGGGCAGCGTTAGCCCACTTCAATTCCCTCCCTTTTTACGACGCGCCCGATGATCCAGTGGGATTGCCCTTCCTGGTCGAAAAGCGCGATGAGCTCCCCCAGCTTCTTCTCCGGCACGGCGATGAGCAGGCCGCCGGAGGTCTCCGGCGTGTAGAGCAGCACCTGCATCCACTCGGGGACGGAAGGCGTAAAGCGAACTCGCGGGGCATAACACTTCTGGTTTCGGCCAGCGCCAGCCGGGAAGATCTGCTTTTCGGCATACCCTTTCGCCCCTTCCAAGAAAGGCAGGCTCTCCAAACTAAGACGTATCCCCACCCCGCTTTTTTCGGCCATCTCCTGGGCGTGGCCCAGCAAGGCGAAGCCGGTGATGTCGGTAACGGCGTCTATACCCACCTGTTGCATCAACCGGGCAGGCTTTCGGTTCAGCGTCTTCATCACTTCCACCGCTGCCCTCACGTGATCCGGCTGGGCCATCTCCATCTTGAGCGCGGTAGCGATGATGCCCATGCCCAAGGGCTTGGTCAGGACCAGCACATCGCCGGCCTTCGCTGCAGCCTTGCTGGCGATGTGGTCGGGATGGACAAAGCCCACCACGGCCAGGCCATATTTGGGCTCCTGGTCTATCACCGTATGACCCCCAACCAGAGCACCCCCTGCCTCGGCGACCTTTTCAGCCCCTCCACGGAGGATCTCACTTATCATCTTGGAAGGGAGATCCATGGGGAAGCCGCAGATATTGAGGGCCAGGACCACTTCACCTCCCATGGCATACACGTCGCTCATGGCATTGGCAGCGGCGATGGCTCCGTAGTCGTAGGGATCATCAACCACGGGCGCGAAGAAATCAAGGGTCAGGACGATGGCCAATTCGTCGCTGATTCGATAGACGGCGGCGTCGTCGCTCACCTCCAGGCCGACGAGCAGGTCAGGATATTCTTTGGCGGGAAAAATCCCGCTCAGGGGGCGCAGCACCTGCGCCAAGGCCTCAGGGCCCATCTTGGACGCTCAGCCCGTGCCGCTGGCCAGCGCCGTTAGGCGAATTTCCTCCATTTCAATATTGTAAGCCATCAGTACGCTAACCTTCCTTCTGAATAGGGTGTTCCGTTCCCAGCGTCTCTGGTACTGTGGCCAACAGAGGGACTCTAAAGAAGAGGTCGAAAACTATGGGAATGACAAAGACGTACATAGGGCCCAGTTCCCTCCATATAAGCCCCCCAATGATGGGGGCAGGAATCGTGACCAATCCCGTAAAGAGGCCGAGCAGCCCTCCCCACCTCCCTTGCTGCTCAAGCGGAAGAAGTTCCAGGGTCATGGCGCTGGTAGCGCCAGAGGAGATGGAATAAAAAGCCAGAAGAGCCGCCGATAACATCAGCGTGATCGGGCTGGGAGAGAAAGCAAGAAAAAGGTTAGAAGCATACCACAGCGGCGTGAGCAAGTAGATGATGCGCTTCCGCCCAATTTTATCCGCCAGTCGGCCCACAGGAATGCCGAAAACGAGTTGCGCTACAACTGTAGCGCTCGCCATTACGCCCAAAAGGTATTGATCCGCTCCCTTGATCTCGTGGGCGTATAGCTGAATAAACGGTCAAAACAAGGCCATGGGAAATGAGGTAAGAGCGGAAATGGCAATCCATCTCCGAAGGTCCCCCCTTCCCTCGAAAAGGTGACGGAAGTCAGCGATAAAGCCGAACCTGGCCGCGTCAGCGAGTTGTTCCCGCTGAGGTTCGCGCAGTTGGACAACCACGAGAAGAAAAATGAGGCCATAACCGGCGAACTGGAGATAATACAAGGGCCGAATGCCTTCAACCGTCATGCCTCCGAAAACTGTCACCAGATAGGCGCCGACAAGGGGCGAGAGCATGCCAGCTATCGCAGCCAGGGTGCCACAAACGTTCTGCGCAGTCACTCGATCTCTGCTCTGTACCGAATCAGCGCAGATCACCCTGCACCCCGTGTTACTCAGGCTTGTGGCGATGGAAGCAAGGATAGCCGCCGCAACGAGGAATCGCAAATCAGATGCTAGCCCATAGAGCAAGCTCCCTCCCGCTGTTAAGACGACCGACAGCAGGAAGAATCGTTTGATGCCCTGGCGATCCATCAGCCATCCTACGGGTGCAGAAATGAGGGCGCTGATCGCGCCGCCCACGCTGCTGAGAGACCCCAGTTGCACAGCATCGGCCCCCAACCCCACAGTATATATCGCACTGTATTGACTGGTGAGGCCGACTAGAAACTTGTTCGCGGAGAAGCGCGCCGCGCCCACCCGATAATTGTGTTTCTGCCTGTAGATGAAATTTCTGATCCTCCCAGCTACTCTACCGACTATGTTCACTTTATCCTCCTGGCGAGTCCTGCAAAACGCAATCTAACTCTCTCCTCAACGATATGCATGTCATTCCCAGCCAATCGTGAACCCGCTACTTCTTCGGGTAATTCTTCTCACCAGCACGTAGCGGCACTGCAAGCCAATTCTCCCGAGGTACGAAGGGGCATGTATACCCCTCGCTATATACACACCAGGGATTATACGCCCTGTTGAGGTCGAGAATCCACTTTCCATCGGCGGTACGATTCCTGGCAGCGTCGAGATCCAGGTACCGCCCTCCACCGTACGTCTCCTGGCCAGACGTTGCGTCCCTGAAGGGAATAAACAGTTGCTCCTCCTCAGCATCGCTTCTGTAAGCCTGAAGCACACACTCCTCGCCGCCGATCCTAAATCGGAATTCGCCCCATCGGACAAAGTCCCGCTCCTCGCCCTTTGTGTATGCCATCCTCACCGTCTTCTTTTCCTCATGCTCGTGAAGTTCAATCTCAAATTCATAGTCCGGGTCGGGCAGGTAATAGTCAAGTCCTCTAAACTCAGCGCGCTCTTCGGCAGGTATCGGCGATTGCCAGTTGTCCGCAAAGAACTGGTCCTTCTCCCTACGCTCTCTCTCAACCTGCACCTTCCACTCATCAGTTTTCATAGCGGCTTGCCTCCTTACGTTTTTATAGAATTGCTCCACAACAATTGCGCCAACCCCGCAAATCTTGATGCAACGCGACGCTACCGATTTGGTCATTTGCGGCTCCACGGCGTTATGTCAGAATGCGCTTAAACGCCCAGCAGTTGCATCTCGCGTTGCTCTACATCAATCGGACTGCCTTCAACGGGCAGGCCTGAGCACACAAGCCACAGCCAACACACATAGCCGGATTAGGATCGGGCATCTCGTAAGGGGCCTCTTGCTTAAGGACTTTGTTTGGACATGCGAGCACAGCGAGGCAGATGCCCTTGTCGCATTTCTTAGGGTGGCATTTCCTATAATCTACCACGGCCATCTGTTTTGGCATTGTCTTGTTCCCCGCTTGCTTTTTTCAGTTCCCCCTCCAATTCCTCTTCCAGTTCATCCAGCTGCTGAAGCATTGTCGGCGGCACTGAATGGGCAGGCCATCGGCTCTTCAATTCCTCTATCTGCCTCTCCAGATCCTTCACTCTATCGATCTTGGTGTCCATCTTCCAAACCTCCCGCTGCTTTTCCGCCCCCAGCAGCCACACATCCTCCACCCGCTTCTTCTCAAAAGCGACGTTCGGGAAACGCTGGCAGCGGCGCCAGGTCTGCTCCAACATCTCCGTCCTGATATCCAGCCCCACGATGCGGCTCTGGTCGCCAAGATAGCGAGCCGTCAGGCAGGCATTGCGTCCAGCGCCTGCTCCGAGATCGAATATAGCATCATTTGGCCGAATCCTCATATCTCATATGACCCGACAGATGAAAAAAGGGTATGTGCCGCCGGTAATGACGTTCATCAACAAGTCATGGTAGCGAGCCTCAGCGCCCGTGACCTCTACCTTGGAGACGTAACGGTCGAACGAGCCGTCAATTGACATACTTGAGCAATGCTTCTTCCAAGGCGTGCCTGGGTAGCGCGCCTATCTTGGTATCCGCCAAGTGGCCCCCTTTGAAAATCAGAAGGGTGGGAATGGACATGATCTGGTACCGCCCCGAAACACCTCGATTATGGTCCACATCCAGTTTTCCAAAAACGATCTGGCCCTGATAATCCCGCGCCAAGGCCTCAATTACAGGAGCGACCATCCTGCAAGGACCGCACCACTCGGCCCAACAGTCCACGACTAACATAGGATACTTCTGGACAGCCTGGTCGAAATTGCGCTCCGTCAGAATCACCGGCCCGGTGGGGGCATCCACCAGCCTTTCGGCCAGGGCCCTCTTGGCTTCCTCTGCCTCTATGATCTTGGCGTAACGAGACGACCCATAGCGCAGGACGTCGTCAACAAACTTGGCTTCAGGCTGTACGCCCATAGAGATGGAACCCATGTCCCCGTTGATCACCTGTTGAGGAACAGAGCTGACGTTAAATTGCATGGCCAGGTCCATATTCTCCGAAGCCTCCACGCACTCGGATTCCACCCGCCATTTGGACTCGATGGCAATCTGGTGTGCCAACAAGACAGCACGGGGGCAGTAGGGACAGCTCGGCGTAACATACACCTGGATGGAGACGTGGCGATCTATGTTCTGGAGTTTGGCCTTGGAATCCTCCTGCAGTCCGCTATCCCGGCGAGAGATGAGGCAAATGGCCTCAATGAAGCCTCCCGCTTCCTGGCCCGCAGGAGCGCCGGTGTATTTCACCTTATATCCCTGATCCCACCCAACGAGTACGGTTGGGGTTCGGATGATGCCCAGCTCGGTCGCCTTGCCATCGCCGTTTTGATATACTGTGGGCTTGATTCTACCATCAAGCCCATTCAGTTCCTCACACAATTGAGCCGTGAAATCGCAGTATTCTTCGTTATCCGGCCCTATGAAGACGGACAGGGTTACCTCATTTTGGAGTTCTCGTTGGAACTTCTCTGTCAGTGCCTCCCGTGAGCTCTCATCAATCAGTGGTCCTCTCATTTCGCTGTCGTTGCTCCTTTCTCTTTCTGAAATTACGACATAAGCTGCAAGGCCAATCCTCGGGCCGCAAAGACCGCGCTCGGAGACAGGCGCTAGAGCCTTGTATCAAAACTTATATTTCTCCGCTTCGAACTGAAGCCGAAACGCCTCGACCAAGTTCGGCGAAGTCTCAATTTGCTGGCCCTGGCCAGTGAATGCCGCTGCCAGGAGGAGCAACGTCGGGTACGATCAACGTTGCAACAGCGCACCAGGTATCAGAGGCCGGTCGGCAAGGCTGGGAGAAACACGTGTGTGGCGGCAGTCCCCTCGCACAGGCCGTGGGGGCATGTCTCCCAGATGTCGGCCTATCCCTGATCAATCGGTGACGCGGGCCAGGATGTCAGAGCTTTCCAGCAACAGGTGGGGCGTACCGTCTACCTTGATCTCGGCGCCTGTGTATTTGGCGAAGAGCACCTTGTCTCCAACCTCCACAGCGATCTCCGCCTCCTCATCCTGGCTAACGGCCACCACCAGTCCCTGCTGCGGCTTTTCTTTGGCCGTCTCCGGCAGAATGATCCCACTGGGAGTCTGAGATTCCTGCTCCAAGACTTTGACCAAGACACGGTCACCCAAAGGCTCAATGTTCATTTCATTACCTCCTTTTGTCGTTTTAGCGATTCAGGACTACCTTCATGCTCCCCAGGGATTTGCTGTGCCATCCCCACCGCATCAGAGCTACCCAAGCCCTAACAGTTTGTCAATCTTGGGGCGGTCAAAGCCGACCACAAACTTGTTGCCGATATAAGTCACCGGCACTCCCTGCCGACCAGTACGGCGCACTATATCGCGCGCGGCAGCCGCATCACGGGAGACATCTACTTCCTTGAACCGGATGCTTCGTTGCCGAAGGTAACGCTTGACAGTTCGGCAAAAGCCACACGTGGGCGCTGTGAAGACGATGACGCGCGGTTGTTTACGCCTATTCTTTCTTTGCATTCAGCGGTTTCTCCTCACAATTGATCCGTTAGACCTTCCAGTTTTGTTGCTCAAGCGTGAGAAATCGCTGGCGTTCGGCGGAGGTCATCTCAGTCACTTGGATTTCCAATTCGACGCCAAAGCCGGCCACTGCCTGTTGTAGGCTGTGAACCATATAGTCGCGGATGACGATTGGGATCCCCAAGAAGGGGAGAACCAGCTTGAGTGAAACCCCTTCTTCGCTCGCCTGGATGTCTTGCACCATGCCCAGGTCCACGAGGCTGCAGTTGATCTCCGCGTGCTCCACCCGCTGAATGGCCTGGATGATTGCTTCTTCATCATTCATAGTTGTCTCACTCCTTACGGGCCTTTCATTTTCTTTCCAAGGGCAAACAGGAAGTGCTCGCCGGGAACCTGCTGGGCACTTACCTCCTCGAAGCCGCACTTTTTCAGCATTGTGTCAATCTGCTCTGGCGCGTAATAGGTTTCGCCCCATATCCTCTCACCCTCGTGTCCCTTTGCGAAATCGGCTATCAGTATCGCTCCACCTGGCTTTAAGACCCTCCTTGCTTCATGTAGAGCAGCCATGGGATCAGATAATTCGTGGAAGGTGTGAACGGTCACCATGGCGTCAAAGCGGTTGTCGGTAAAGGAGTCCATCAAATGCGCATCGCCCTCCACGCATTCGACCAAGTGGGAGTTCCCATCCTCTGAAATCCGCTCCTGGGAAAAGATGCTGCCCGCTATGTCAATGCCGATAGCCTCGCGTGCTACATGCTCTGCCAGGAACCTAACGAGCGTCCCATCGCCGCAGCCCACATCCAGGACGGATTCAACCTTGCCAAGCCTTCGGGCTATTTCCTCGTGCATCGTTGCGGCGTCCATTTCACGTGCCCCTTGCTACTCGCCCTCTATCTCCGACCTCAACTCCCACCAGGATGAAATTCTCCCCATAAGCCTTTTCAAACGTGCTTCGGGCCACGCCGCCGGACGAGTCCAGGGGGCCACCTTCTCCACTCCTTCTTTCTTAACCCTCTCGACAATGCCTCTTATCTGAAAGGCGCTCATCGAACCGCTGAAGCATTGTCGGCGGCACTGAATGGGCAGGCCACCGGCGCTTCAGCTGAGCTATCTGTTTTTCTAGCTCCTTGATCCGCCCGCTGTTCATCTCTCACCCCCCTACCTCCAGTTTCTCCGCCCCCAACAGCCGCACGTAGCCCTGCAGGAATGGGTAGGTCACAAAGCTGCCGAATCCATGGTGGGCC
>Ga0315543_1002182_pt1 | contig 19443 bp, 28 predicted proteins | sample SalMarSW160210MG_2_FD_203098 | JGI IMG/M metagenome (GOLD analysis project Ga0315543, IMG submission 203098) | Salt marsh sediment microbial communities from the Plum Island Ecosystem LTER, Massachusetts, United States - Salt Marsh Sediment SW1601-210 ...
TTGCTTTGAATTTTTGACCGTGTTTGATTGAGACCAGGAGCCCGATTTTTTTTGATGTTAGGAATTTTTTTTGTTTTGTTAAGGTTTTGTTGTTGTATGTGTCGATTTCTTTTTGTGTAATTTTGTCGAGGGTTTTTGTGTTGAAGATGTGGATTGGTTTTTGGATTTGGATTGCGTTGTTGAGTGCGTGGAATTTGCCGTCGGTGATTATTAGGATTGTGTCTGCGGATTTGTCAAGTGCTAATGAGTTGCAACCGAGAATGTGGGCTTTGTGGTGGGTTCCTTGTTTGATTATAACTTTTTTGCCTTGTTTTTCTAGGTATGTTTTGATTTTTGGGATTAGGTCGATGTATTGGATTGTTGCGGCTAAGCTGATTGTTTTGCCTTTTAGTTTGTCTAATGGTTTTAGGTCTATGTCTTCGTCTTTGAATTTTCTTTTGGCTTTTATATATAGGGGTTTCATTATACAAGATAGGAGAATTGGTTTTTAAAAATTGTGTATTAGAATCGTTCGATTTCGTCGGACCTTGGTATGTCTCGTGTTTCTGTCGCGCCTTTTTGGATGTCGAATACTTTTGATGGGGTTGCGATTACTGTGTTTTCGCCGAAGCCTGCGATTTTGCCATCGAGTGCTTCGACTGTTTTTTTGATTTTTGATATTGCTCTTTTTAATTCGATGACATCTTTTGATTTTAGGGTTTTAATGTCGATGATTGCGATTGTGTATCCTTCTCTGAGTGCGTTTAGGATTGGAGTTATGTCTTCGTATACCCTTAGGACAAATGTTTTAATTAATATCTTTGCATTTGATTTTTCTTGTTCAAGGTCTATTTCGATGAAATCTGGAGAATAATTAGTATCTTTGCCCATCATCCTTCTTAGTCTGTCAAATGCCATAATATATTTTTATTGTCTCAGTATTTAAATATTTATGTAGTCAAGAAGATAAGGATTCTTAGAAAATAGATAATAGAATTTAGAAAATAAAACTGGTTTAGCCTTGGATTTTTTTCATTACTTCGTCTCGGATTTTTTCTATTCTTTCTGAAAATTGTTTTTCTTGTTCGTTGATTGTTTTCATTCTTGTTTTGATAAGTTCTTGTTTCTTTTTCATGTCTTCGAGGATTGCCTCTTTTGTTGATTTGATTACAACTTGGTTCCCAATGATTCTTGAGATTTCGCCTTCAGTTTTTTCGACTTCTCTGATTATAAAGTTGGTTTCGTTGGCTTCCATTGAGAATGCGTTTTTTTGCATTAGAAGTTGTTGGAAAGATTGTTCGAGCATTTGAAGTTCTTGGATTTTTCTTTGAGTTTCTTCGTCTAGGTTTGCGAGAGGATTTGTTGATACTGGTGTTTTTTTTGCCATTAGTTTGAGCTTACTGTTTTCATTTTATTTCTTGGTTTATAGAAAATTCTGGAGCCGCAGCTTGGGCAGACGAATCTTTTTTTGAGGTCGTCTGATTTTATTTTGTATCCGCATGAAAAACATTTGTATGTGGTCATGTTAAATAGAACGCCTTCGGCTTGTAGAGCGCTTCGCTTGTAGAGCGCCTTCGGCTTGTAGAGCGCTTCGCTTGTAGACTGCGATGGAATGTATATGATTTAGTTTTTTCATAATGTTTTTTGATTGTTTGGGTTTTTAATTGTTTAGGTTATTCTTTTAAGTGAAAGGTTCCTCCGGCAAATTTTTTGTTGCATTTAGAACAAAGCCATATTGCTTTTTCTTGGCGTTTTGCTCGACCCTTGCAGAATGGGCACTCTTGTCGTATTCGCTGTTTTACTTCTATGGCTATAAGTTTCTGCTTGATTTTTCCGTATCCTGTGCCGAATCTTCCTGCGCTTCCAATTTTTTTTCTTTTTACTGCCATTGGATCAGAGCTTCGCTTTAGAGCCTTTGGCTTTAGAGCTTCGCTTTAGAGCCTTTGGCTTTAGACTGACTTGGCTGATTGAATTTAATTTCTTCATGTTAGTTTTGTGTTCTCTTTGTGTTGTATTTTTTTATTTGTGTCCATCTTTGATAAAATCTACTTATTTGTCTTCCTGCTACTTCTAGACATTTGCGTAAATCCTCTTCGTGTGATTACTCTTCTCTGTTTGTGTAGAGTTTTCTTTCTTGATTGTTTCTTCCATTTTATTATATATGTGGCTACCTTGCTCATAATTTACATTTCGCAAAATTATTTTTATTTTAGTTTTGCTCAAAGTGAATTATTCGGGATTTGATTTCAAATCCGTAACTTCCGAACAGGATTGCTTTGCAATCCTGTGAATGGGGCTACCCGGATTTGAACCGGGGTCGCGAAGTCCCAAACCTCGAAGGCTACCAGACTACCCCATAGCCCCATGGTAGTGAGGTGATTTTTTGATTAATAAAGTTATTCTTTCTTTTTTTCTTTTTTTTCTGGAGTTGGAGTTTTCGATGTTGCGACTTCGGTTTTCTTTTCTTCTTCGGCTGCCTTTTCTGCTTCTTCGGCTTTCCTGATTGCTTCTTGTTCTGCTTCAATCTTTGCGAAATGCTCATCCAGCTCTTTTCGTTTTTCTGGGTCAATATTGGTTTTTTGTGCTTCAATTTCTTCTTTGTATTTTCCTTCTGCGATTTCTTGTAAAACTTCTTTTGGGTCTTTGCTTTCGATTAAAACTCCGAGGGCTTGGCATGTTCCGATTACAGATTTTACAGACGCTATAAATGTGTTTGAGAGCAGACTGTTGTGTTTTACTTTTGCGATTGAGATTACTTGTTCGATTGTGAAATTCCCAACTTTTTGTTTTAGTCTTGCGCTGGACGCTTTTTCAATTTTGAGTTCTTTCTTAATTAGTTCTGATGTCGGAGGGGATAGGACTTTAATTAAAACTTCTTTCGTTTCTGGGTTGATGGTTAGGTGGACAGGTATGGTTATTCCTTTAAATTCTGATGTTGCTGTGTTCACGTCGGCAATTACTTTACCTATATTGATTCCTATTGGTCCGAGTTGTTGTGCGACTGCTGGACCTGGTGTCATGTTCCCGCCTTCGACCAATAGTTTGATTAGTGCCATTTTAGTTTTTTGAAAAATGAGTTTTTAAAAATTTGTATTTTAAAAACCGAAATTTTAATTTAGTAGGTATCCCTAATAAGATGGTATTACTCTTCTTCGAGTTCCTCCCTTCTGATTACTCTTATGTTGTCGAGTTTTACTGTGACTGGGATTGGTACTGCGGCTCCGAGAAGTGAGACGATGCATTCACTTTTTATTTTGTCGATTCTAACTACTTTTGCTTTTTCGTTTTTGAATGGCTCTGAGATTATCTCAACAATGTCGTTCTTTTCGATTTTGATGTCGGCTGCTACTGGCTCGAGCATTTGTTTTACTTTGTCGTAGGTTACGGTTTCTCCGATTATTCCTTTAACGTAAGGTAAATTGAATACTGCATCTTCAGCGTGCTTGTGGTCTGGGGACTCTAAGAAAATGTAACCCCTTAGTCCGTGTGGTCGAGCAAGTGCATAGATTCCGATTTTCTTTTTCTTTACTTTGTCGGCAATCATTTCTAATGCTTTATCTTCTTTGTTTGTTGTGACTTTGACGATATAAATTTGAGAGTCAAATTCTCTTTTTGGTTTTATGATTTTTTCTTTAGTTTCTTGCTGCTCGAGGGACCCGTTTGTATTTAGTGTTTCTTGCTCTATTTTTTCTTCTTCTTTGGCTAATTCTGCAGCTGACTCATCATTTGTGTCTTCTTCTGGGTTTAATGATGTTTTTTTTGAACCTTTAATTTTTGGGGCGAAATTTTCTTCAGCGACGTGACTATTATCATTTTCTTCGAGGTAATCGAATTCACTACCGTATCCTATTGTCATGATTTTGCTCCAGCTAGTTCTTAAAAATCTAAGAACTAGATGTTAGTATTTAATATTTCCTATTTAAAAAGATTTTGGTGTTAGATGAATATTTTCATTGCGATTGAAATTGAGAATCCAAGAGCGCCGATTACAAGGAGTCCAATTGCTGAAACCTTTGAGATTGTTTTGAATTCTGACATGGTTGGTTTTTTTAAGAGTCGCCAGACTCGGAGATATTTGTTGTATTTGGTTGCAAGTGTTCTTGTTAGTTTGGTCATGTTGATTAGAGATTGTTTGGGTTTTTAAGTTTTGGGGGATGGTGGATTATTCATCGAAGAATTCAATTCCTAGTTCTCCTTCCATATCTTTTCGTCTGGCTTCTTCGATTGGGAGTCGTTCGCCTGAGATTTGTGGGGATTTGACGCCGGTGATTATTACCATTACTTTGATTGATTTTTCCATGTCTTTTGAAATTTGGGCTCCGGAAATTATTTTGGCGTCTGGGGAAAGTTGCTCGCCGATTTTTTGGATGACTTGCTTGTATTCTTCGAGTGATAAGTCTGTGCCGCCAATGACGTTTACGAGCGCCCCTTGCGCGTTTCTGATGTCGACGTCGAGAAGTGGGTTGTTTAAGGCTTTGTCGACTGCCTCCATTGCTCGGTCGCTTGAATCTGATTCGCCCACGCCGATTAGAGAAACGCCGCCGTTTGCCATTACTGCCTTGATATCTGCGAAGTCGAGATTAACTAAACCTGATGATGTTACTAATTCCGTGATTCCCTTGACTGCGTTTGTTAGGATTTCGTCTGCAACTTTAAATGCTGTTGGGAGTGGGAGGTCTGGTGCGAGGTCTAGTAGTTTATCGTTTGGGATTACAATTAGTGTGTCGACGATTCCTTCCATTCGCTCGAGTCCTTCCATTGCGTTTTCGATTCGTTTTGCTCCCTCGACGGTGAATGGTAAAGTTACGACGCCTATTACCAGAGCTCCTTGTTTTTTTGCGATTTCTGCGACGATTGGTGCGGCTCCTGTTCCGGTTCCTCCTCCGAGTCCACATGTTACGAATACCAAATCAGAATTTTGGAGTTTCTTTTTGATTTCTTGTTGTTGTTCTCGTGCGGCCTCTTGCCCGATTTTCGGATTTGAGCCAGCTCCTAATCCTCTTGATAATTCTCGCCCGATTAGAATTTTTTGGTCGGCGTTTGTATAAAGCAAGTCTTGTGCGTCGGTGTTGATTGCTATTATTTCTCCGCCCTTGATTCCAATTTCTCGCATTCGTGATGTTGTATTGCCACCGGCGCCACCGACTCCAACTACTTTTATCCGTGCGACTTGTCTTTTTAAGATTTCTTCTAATTCTATATCTATCTCGGAGTTTGTATGGATTTGTTGAATTTGTATTTGATTTGTGTCGCCTCCTCTTAGGATGTCTTCCATTTTTGGAAGAAAGAATTTGGGTTTATAATGATTTATGTGTTCGAGGCAACGCCTCAAATAGAACGGCTTTACCTTAAGGATTGCTCAATCTTCTTCCGAAGTGTTTAATATATTTTTTAGAAATCTTCCAAAACTTCTCGTTCTTTGATTTTTTGCTTTTTCTAAAGATCCGGCAGATTTTATTCTATAATAATCTTTCATATAGGCTAAAATTCCATATAAGAATTCTTTTGGTGATTCTGAAGTATAAAGTGGTTCGATAATGTGGTATGAATCATTTTAAACTTGAGCTTATCTTCTAAGTAAAAAGAATTATTTTTCATCTTTCTCTTTTCTAATAATTTTTGATTCTATTTTTAGGTTTAAAATTTCTTTAAATTTTGGTGCAAATATTTTTATAAATGGTTCGAATTGTTTTTCGATTTTGAATGTTATTGTTTGGTTATTTATTTCGAAGTCGAATTGTTTTTGGAAAAGGAAATCTTGGATGGCGTTGATTTTTTCTTTTTGGTCGGTTATTATTTTGTTGATTTTGTATATGTATGTGACGTCTTTTCCGGCGAGTGGATTGTTGAAGTCGACGAGAGTTCGACCTCGGTCTGATGATAGGATTTTTACGAGTTGCCCGTCGAGGGAAAGTTGCATCCCTTTTTGTGGTTCTATTTTTTGTTCGTGAAAATGTTTTGTTGGAATCATTCGGACGAGTTGTGGGTTTCGTTTTCCGAATGCATCTTGTGGTTTTAGGTTGATAGAATATTCTTTGTTAGTTTCTTTTCCTTCGATGTCTGCATCGAATCCGACTGGGAGCATTTTGTGTCCGACTGATAAGATGAATGGCTTGGGGTCGCTGGTCGCTGGTCGCTGGTCGCTGGTCGCTGGCATATCGGCTTTGATGTTTGTGTCGAAAATTTCATTTGTGTTTGAAATTCTGCCCGTGAATTCTATTTCGATAAAGTCGTTTTTGTTTACTTTTGCCATGATAGTTTTTGTGATGTGAGTTTTTAAAATTGTGGGTAGTTATTTTTGAGTGTATAACCCACAGACATTTGTCACCCCTTAAAATAAATTTCTGCAGGCGCTTTTCCTCCTAAACTTGTATGCGGACGAAAATGATTATACCTCATTCTGAATTCTTCTAAATCTTTACAAAATCCCAATTCCTTACTTAATGTCTGAAAAAATCTCTCTATCTTTCCCGTTGTCGTCGGACTATGAATCGCTGTTCTAATGTGCCTAATCCCTCTTCTTCTACACCATCTATCAAATTTAGAATGCTTACTTCTTAGCCCAAAAACATTTCCGTTGTCCGTTAAAATTTCTCTTGGTTTTCCATGAATTAAAATCAAGTCATCTAAAATTTTTGTCACAATTTTCGTTGTTACAATATTCAAATCTTTTATTCCAACATTGAATCTTGAACAATCATCAATCACGGCGAAGCAATATTTATCTTTGACTTTCTGGTCAGAAACATCCATTTGCCAAAGCGAATTAGGATGTTTTCTTTGCCAACGAATGTATTTTAATCGTTTTTTCCGACGAGGATTTGGATTTGTAAGATTGTGTTTGTTTAAAATTTTGTTAATCGATGTATGTCCCAAATTAACAAAATTTTCTATCTTTCTTTCTCCCCATCCTGTTTTTTGTTTTATCTCAATAATTTTCTTCTCATCTTCTTTTGTAATTTTTGTACTTATCTTTTTTGGCCTACTTGACTTATCTCTCAAATCCCATTCTGTTTCGTTTAATCTTTTTATCCATCTTTGTAATGTTCTCTTTGTTATACTATAATCGAACCTTACTCTTAGAATTTTCCGACATTGATTGTAAGAATGGTTTTTGATTCTCAGTTTGAAAAATTCTTTTCTGATGTTTTCTTTTTTCATTAGATTTGTAAGATTTCATCAGCGAACTAATTTTCGGTTAGCCCGGTGACATAGGTCACTGGGTCACACAGGTAGTTATTTTTGAGGAAGTTTTATAAAGAGAATACTATTTCCATAAATATGATGTATAGAGATTTGGTAGTATTAGGTTTTAAGTTATGTAATGACGAAGTCCTTGCGTGTCAACCTTGCGGGTCGCGAGAACCCTTGGTATGGCAAAAATCTGGAGATTTTTTCTAATGGTAGCGAGAGTTATTGAGGCGACGGAAATGCGGGTTGGAACTTTTTTGATATTGGATGGGTTGGTGTATCAGATTAAGAAGATGGATGTTTCTAAGACGGGAAAGCATGGGCACGCGAAGGTTCGGTTTGAGGCTGTTTCGATTGTGACAGGGAAGAAGAAGGTGCAGGTTGTTCCGGGGCATGATAAGTTTGAAGTGCCGATGATTAATAAGAAGCAGGCGCAGGTTCTTTCGGTCGTTGGTGATAATGTTAGCATTATGGATATCGAGAGTTACGAAAATTTTGATTTGGAGATTCCTGATGAACTAAAGGGACAGATTAGTGATGGGGAGAATGTTGAGTATTGGGACGTTGAAGGTGAAAATATATTGAAAAGAGTTGTTTGATTTTTGATAAGGGGAAAGGAACACGAATGAGGTACGGATTACACGGATTTTTTATGGGCGGTAAATTTAAAAGGTGGGGTTTTGATTTATGCTTATGGGAACGAAACTTGTTGCTGCGCAGAATCGGTTGTATAAGAATGCTTTTGTTTGTAAGGGGTGTAAGCATAAGATGAGGTTGGAGCCATTGAAGATTTTGACTGGGAAGGCGCGGTGTCGGAAGTGCAAGGGGAAGGATTTTCGGCCGGTGAGGAAAAAATAATCTTTGATTATTTTTTTAGCTTGTGTATTTTATTTTTATATCGTTGTATCTCTTAAGTGGTAAAACCGAAATGTTTAAATAGGGAGCATTGGCTTTATGTGCTAATGGAAATAGATGAACAACAAATGAAACAAGTGCTTGACTTAGAGAACAAGGTTTAATATCAAAACAAAGCACAAGTTACAATTGGCATCCGATTTTTCGTCCTTCGTTTTTTAATCCTATTGATATATATGAAATCACTGAGGATGGTAAAGTATATTTAGAGAAATAAAATTAAATATTCTTTTGAAACCAAAACCTTATTTTATTATATTTGAGAGAATAGTTTTTAAAGAGGGTTTCGTATTTATTTGAATGGTGAGCTTTTGGGTTTATGATGTTGTATTTTTGGTTTTGTTTAGTTTGTTCGTGGTTTGGTTTTTGAGTTTGCGGAAGAAGGCGTTGAGTCGGCAGGGGATTATTTTTATGTATCGGACGCAGTTTGGGGTTGATGCTATTAAGTATATTGGGGATAATTTTAAGGGAGTGTTGCATAAGTTGAAGTATGTGATTGTTGGGGTTGGGTTGGTTTTGATGGGGATGATGATTTGGATATTGGGGCAGACGGTTGTGATTTATTTGTTGTATCCTGAGATTACTAAGGTGATTAAGGCGCCGCCGATTGCTCCGTTGATTCCGTATTTTCCGAAGCTGTTTGGGATGCAATCTTTTTTCCCGCCGTTTTATTTTACTTATTTTATTGTTGCGTTGGCGATTGTTGCGATTGTTCACGAGTTTTCGCATGGGATTTTTATGAGGTTGTTTGGGGTTAAGATTAAGTCGACTGGGCTGGTTTTTCTTGGTCCGGTTTTGGGGGCGTTTGTAGAGGAGGAAAAGAAAGGGTTTGAGAAAAAGAGGAAATTGGAGCAGATGACGATTTTAGGGGCGGGGGTTTTCGCGAATGTAATTTTTGCTTTGATTTTTTATGGGCTTTATGTTTTGTTCTTTTTTAGTTCGTTTACGGCGTCGGGTTATGTTTTTGATAGTTATGCGTTGGCGATTGTGCCGATTGGTAGTATTGATGGATTTGGTGAGTATGGGAATTTGACGAGCGTTTTGACTGTGAATGGGACGTTTTATTTAGATGATGGATTGGCTGTGCAGATTAATAATAGTGATAGTGAGTATTTGGTTGCTTATAGCGAGACGCCGGCTGTTTTGGCTGGGATGCGTGGGGCGATTGTCATGGCTGATGATGTTGCGATTAAAGGACGGGATGATTTGAGAGAGTTTTTGGAGAGCTGTGAGCCAGGGGATGAAGTTGTGTTTGTAACTGAGGGTGAGGATGGGACTTATAGTTATGATGTTGTTTTGAGGGCGCATCCTGAGGATTCATCTTTGGCTTATCTTGGGGTTGGGAATAGCGTCGGTGGGAATCGTGGTGCTGTCAGGAATGTTTTTGATAAGTTTATGGGGTTTAAGGAAGCGTCGACTTATTATAAGCCGAGCTGGGATGGGGATTTTGTTTATTTTGTTTATCATTTGCTTTGGTGGGTAATGGTGATTAATTTGTTGGTGGCTTTGTTTAATATGTTGCCGTTGGGAATATTGGATGGTGGGAGGTTCTTTTATTTGGCTGTTCTGAGTATTACAAGGTCGAAGAAAGTTGCGAAGTGGGCGTATAGAATTGCGGGGTATTTGATATTGCTTGTGTTCTTGTTGATGATGTTCTTTTGGTTTGTACGAATTGTCTAGCTCAGGGGCATATGCCCCTCAGCTGTGTACCCCATTAGTTAGCTTTAACTTAAAATAAATTTTTTATGAAAAATTTATTTTAAGTTAAAGCATGTAAGCTCATAAAATTTCTGAACGGCTTTGTCATGCTTCGCACGACTCTGTGCCTAAAATTTTATTCGCGACTTGTTTAATAATTAAAAGGGGTTATTTGTGATTTAGGTAATTATTTGAATGGGTTTGTCGTTGATGTTTCGAGCTTATGCTTTAACTAAATGAAGTGTGTGGAATGGTGTTACCAAAAAGTCCAAAGGCGTGTGCGATTAAGATTAAGTCTCTTAAGAAGCAATTGACGGCGATGGAGAAAAGAAAGAAAGCTCTTGCTAAGAAACCTACTAAGAAGAAGGTTGCGAAAAGGAAACCGACGAAGAGAAAACCTGCTAAGAAAAAGAGAAGGTAGGTAAATAAATTTTTATTTTTTATTTTATGTATGGATTTGTCGCGTCCTTTCGCGCTTGTGAAATATTTTTAAGATGATTATTGGGTGTTAAGGAATCTAGTGAAATGCTTTTGTAATTCTGCTAGTCTTTTTGATTCTTGTGAGAAATGGTCTGGAGTAAGTTTCGAAGCGAGATCTTTAAATGTGCCTTTAACCATCTTTCCTGCAGGAATGTAGTCTATAATGGTTATATCGCTTAATGCACCGTATCGGGCCGATACTACCTCTCGTACAAATTCCTCATTGTCTGGACAATTTGTATAAATATGGATCTGACGCTACATGAATCCCGAAGCTATTTTTAATACCTTATTGTGTTCCATTTTAATATAGCACTTTTTTATTATTTAAGTGTTGTTGTTGAATTATAGCATTATGACGCCGTCTTTGGTTAGAGCGGTGAAGCGGACGCCGACGGGGAGGCTTAGTAGTGCTGATTGGAGGGCGATGTGTTCTTTGCCGTTGCCGGATGCGATTGAGAGTGCGACTTCGAGGTTTTTGAATTTGCCTTTGAGTTTTGTTTCTAAATCTTTTTTTAGTTGGATTAAGGTTTTGTTTGGGTCGAATTCTATGAAGTCAAAAGGTATGTCATATACTTGGAATTCTTTTGCGAAGGCTGGGCCGACTATTATTATTTTTTCCCATTCGCCTTTTTGCATTAGTCCTGAGACTTGCCCCCATGTTCCTTTGCCAGTTGAGAGAAGTGCTATTAGTTCCATTATAGAAAATTGATTGTAGATTATTTAAGGATTTATGTGGTAGAGGGCAAGTTTTATAAATGGGAATTTCGGTTGGATTGTACTACTGTTAGTAGAAGACTTAGGTCGAAATAAATTCTAACAGTTTATATTATGGAAATTAGAGACGCATTGGTTGAGTTAAGGAAGGAGAAGGCGCGGAAGTTTGTGCAGACGTTGGACTTGATTGTGAATCTGAAGAATTTTGATGTGAGGAAAGAGGCGTTGAATAGTTTTGTGTCGGTGCCGAATGGGGGCGAGCGGAAGTTGGCTGGATTTTTGACGAAGAGGTCGAAGTTGATTGATAGTATTACCGAGGCTGATTTTGTGAAGTATAAAGAATTGAAGGACATTAAGAAGTTGGCGAAGAAGTATGATGCGTTTATTGCGGTTGCGCCGATGATGGCGAAAGTTGCTACGAAGTTTGGGCGAGTTCTTGGACCGGCTGGAAAGATGCCGTCGCCACAGATTGGAATTATTCCGAAGGAGGATGATGAGATGATTAAGATGATGATTGGGAAGATGAATAAGTCGATTCGTGTTCGGAATAAGGAGATGGCGATTAAGTTGGGTGTTGGGAAGGAGAGTATGAGTGATGATGAGTTGACTGAGAATGTTGAGGCGGTTTTGAAGGGATTAGAAAAGTTGTTGCCTCGAGGTCGGGATAATATTCGGGAAGTTTTGATTAAGTTTACAATGGGGTCGCCGGTGGCGATAGGGGATACGAAGACTATATCTTCGAGGGGGTTGCAACCAAAGGTTGCTGGTGATATTGCTTCTGGCGATGGTGGTTCGGCTTCGCCGAGGGACTTGGCGAATAGGAAGGTTGATGAAAAGTTGGAGGTGAAGAAGTAAAATGGTGGGACAAAGAGAGACTCATGTTTCTGATTTAAAGAAAGCGAAGGTTCGGGAATTGGCGGGGTTGATGAGGTCAAAGACTGTGATGGTTATTTCAGTGAAGAGTTTGCCGTCGGCGCAGTTTCAGGATATTAAGAAGAAATTGAGAGGAAAGGCAAGGGTTCAGGTTGTTAAGAAAAGTTTGGTTGATTTTGCTCTGGAACATTGTGGGATTAAGGAATTGCATGAATTGGTTCCTTATGTGGATGATTCGACGGCGATTTTGTTTAGCGACCATGATGCGTTTGAGATTTCTGGAATTCTTGCGGACGAGAAGAGTCCGGCGAAGGCGAAGGCTGGGCAGATTGCTCCGTGTGATATTGAGGTTAAGGCGGGACCGACGGGTTTATTGCCTGGGCCTGATATTTCTGCTTTGAGCGCGGTTGGCTTGGCGCCTAAAGTTGAGAGTGGGAAGATTGCAATTATGAAAGATAAGGTTATTGTTAAGGAGGGTGATGAGATTAGTGAGAAACATGCGTCGATTATGGCGAAGTTGAATATTATTCCGTTCGAAGTTGGGGTTGAACCCGTTGCTGCTTTTGATAACGACGAGAAAAAAGTTTATGTTGATATTAAGATTGATAAGGCTTGGGCTTTGGATGAGTTGATTGAAAGTTGTGGTCGGGGTCTGGCTTTTGCTGTTGAGATGGGGATTGTTAATTCTGAGAGTTTGGATTTTATTTTGTCTCGGGCTAGGGTTGATGGGATAGTTATTGATGGGATTGTTGGCGATGGGAAAAGTTCGAACGCTGATTCTGAAAAAGGTAATAAGGAAAATGGGAAGAATGAAAATAATGAGCAGGATAATAAGGATGCAAAGGATGGGGATGAGAAAGATGAGTGATGAAAACTTGAAGTCGTCGGTGTTAGAGAAGGGGAAAGTTGTGACTGAGATAACTGTGTTTTCAAAGGGAAATAAAAAAACTTTCAAGGGTGTTTTAACAGATAGTATTCATCAGAGTGAGTTTACGCGTTTTGATTTGGTCGATGGGAGAAGGATATATATTAATCCGAAGAATGTAGATTGTTTTGAGGTTTTGGTTGATGGGGAAGATACTGAAGAAGATAAATCTTCGGAGGAAAATGATTAAATGGAATATGTATATGCGGCACTTTTGTTGCACAAGGTTGGGCAGGAAGTTAGTGAGGAGAACTTGAAGAAAGTTATCGCGGCGACTGGGGCTGACGTTGATGAAGCGAAAGTGAAGGTGCTTGTTACGTCTTTGAAGGGCGTTAACATCGACGAGAAGTTGGCGAATGCGTCTATTGCTGCGGCTCCGGCTGCTGGCGAGGCGAAGGCAGAAGCACCTAAGGAAGAGAAGAAAGAAGAACCTCGGGCCGAGGCGGCTGAAGGTTTGGCTTCATTGTTCGGATAGGTTAGAACGCTTGCGCGGTAGAACAAAAAATTCTTAGGAATTTTTTGGTAGAACGGAAATTAAAATTTCCGGTAGAACGACTGCGTCGGTAGATGACTTTGAATGGTGAGGCTAGATTGGTCTTGCTGTTTTAGCTTTGAAGTCTGTTTAGATGGGCTTTGGGGTTTGGATGATGAAGGTAGATGGGGGAGAAGAGTTATGAGGTTAAGAAGAGAAGAAGTTAAATAATGATGATCGATATTAATAAAACTTGAGTTCTTATTTTATTTAATTAAATTTAGAGGAAAAATGAAAAAAATCTTTGAAAAAATATTGCATATTATACAACTTAAAAAAGAGAATATTCAAGATAAAAAAATAGAACGATTAGAAGAAAAAGTCAAGCAATTAGAAAATAAGAATAAGTATAGTTCTTTGAGTTGGATAGAAAAAGAGAAGTTCCGATATTGGACAGAAGAGTGAATTTAATATTTAGATTTATATAAGATTTTTATCTTTTGTCTTTAAAGACTATTTTAAGATTTCTCAAAAAGTAGAGTATAATTAATATTATAATATAACCAATAACAACCCCTAAGGTTATTCCATAATGTATGGCTTGTGAGTTATAGAAAAGAAAATAAAACAAAAAAGTTAGGAGTAATACATCGATAAACAAGAATTTCCATAATAAAGTTTTTTTAAAAATTATCTTTACCATATCTGTTCAATAAATTTAAACTTTATAAATTTATTATTTCAAACGTTTCTTATAATCGAACCGTTAGATTCCGAATATATACGCTCGCGCCAGGAATCGAACCTGGAAGCCGTAAGGCCTGGTGTTCAAGACCAGTGCAGTACCATTGTGCCACGCGAGCTATTGTTTTTGAGTTATGTTAGTTTTTAAGAATATTGTTATTGGTTTTCGTTTTCAAAAGTGAATTGCTCAGAATTGAATTTCGATTCATGCTAAGGGCTACGCCTGTACCCCGAATCGAACGGGGACGCCCCGGAGGGCCGCGGGTTCGAGCCGCGTGCAATACCATTATGCGATACAGGCTTAATGTTTTTGAGGGAGAAGGTTTTTAAATTTGTTTAGGTGTTATGATTTATGTTAGAAAAAATTTTAAAGAAGGCGAGCTTGTTGGATGTGTTGATTGTTTTTGTTGCTTCGATTTCGATTGTAAGTTTTTGGAGAGGAGCTTGGAATTTGCTTGATAAGTATCTATTGCCTGGGAATTTTTTATTGAGTCAGATTGTTTCGATGGGAGTTGGGATTTTGATATTGTTTTTATTGTCGAGGTATAGGGGATGAAATATCCTAAAGTTTTGAAAAATAAGTTTGTCGCAATATTTATAACTGGTGTTTTGGTTTTGTTGTTTGTGTTGTTTGTCATGAAAATGTTTGGCAATATCGAGGATAATATGGATACTAGAATTAAGTTGGAAACTAATCAAGGGGATATTGTGATAGAATTGTATGGGGATATGCCGGTGACTGCTGGGAATTTTCGGAAGTTGGCTGAGGAGGGTTTTATGATGGGGTGATTTTTCATAGGGTGATTCCGGGTTTTATGATTCAGGGTGGGGACCCGACGGGGACTGGGATGGGTGGTCCGGGGTATAAGATTGATGATGAGTTTGTTGCGGGGCATTCGAATATTCGAGGGACGATTGCAATGGCGAATAGTGGACCGAATAGTGGTGGTAGTCAGTTTTTTATTAATCTTGTAGATAATAGTTTTTTGGATTATGATAAGCAGCCGTTGACGAGTAAGCATCCGGTTTTTGGTGAGGTTGTCGAGGGGATGGATGTTGTTGATGCGATTGGTTCTGTGCCGACGGGAGTTGGATATAAGCCGGTTGAGGATGTTGTGATTTTGAGGGCGAGTGTTATTTGATTTCAATAGGTTTGAATTTTTTGATGAATTTTAAACCGTCTCTTAATTTGCTTCGGTTTTCTGAATATAAGGTTAAGATTGGTTCTCTTTTTTTGATTTCACCGACGTGCTTGTGGAGGTAGACGCCAGCAGAAGTTGTTTCGGGAGTTCCGAGAATTCGACAGAGCGAGTTGATTCCTTTGTTGTCTATTGATGTTATGTTGCCTGATTTTTTTGCTTTGATTGTTTTTTTGAATTTTGCTGGGGATAGTGATTTTATTCTTTTTTCAAAATTTTTCTTTTCGTTTTGGGCGTTGATTATTTCTTTGAATTTTTCGTAGGCTCTTCCGGAGGACAACATCTCTTCGGCTTTTTGTCTTGAGTTTTTAATTCCGCAAAGTTTGATTAATTCTGAGGACAGATAAAGTGATTTTTGTCTTAGATCTTCTGGGGCGTCTCTCTTATTTTGTAAAACTTTTAATATGTCAAGTAATTCAAGAATTGGACCGGCTCCGTTTCCTATTGGCTGTGAACCGTCGGTGTAAACTACTTTTAGTTTTAATTTAAATTTTTTCCCAATCTTTTCGAATTTCTTGCCGAGTTTTTTTGCGTTGGATAAATTACTTACTTTTGTTCCTTTGCCATATGGAATGTCGATTAGGATGTATTTTGCTCCGGCTGCGATTTTTTTTGACATGATTGATGCGATGAGCTGTGGTTCGACGTCTAAGTTTAGCAATCGTTCTACTTGAATTATTTTGTCGTCGGATGGAGCTATCCCGAGAGAGCCACCCCATGCTAAGCATGCTCCTGTTTTATTAACTACTTTTTTTATTTTTTTTAGTGAAAGATCTACATTCGAAATTGTTTCAATTACATCTGCTGTTCCTGATGCTGATGTTATTGCTCGTGATGATGTTTTTGGGAGAGTTAGTCCTGCGGCGGCGCAAATAGCGACTACGATTGGGGTTGTCCGATTTCCTGATATCCCGCCTATACAATGTTTGTCTGCTATGTATTTTCCTTTAAATTTTAATTTTGCTCCGGTTTTTACCATTGCTTTTGTTAAATTAATTGTTTCTTCGAGGTTCATTCCGTTTAATTTTTCTGCGGCTGTGAAGAATGCTATTTCGGCTTCTGTTAAATTATTTTGGACGATTTCTGAAATTAAAAGTGTTAATTCTTTTTTATTTAGTCTTTCGCCTGAAAGTTTTTTCTTGATTAGATGGGATGCGTCTGATAGTTCTGGGATGCTGACTTCTACTATTGATTTATTTTTTAATTTTAATATTTTACTTAGTTCTTGAGATAGTCCTATCTCATTTTTTTTGACTAATTTCGGGAAGATGTCGGTTATGGTATATATTTTTTTTGAGCTTGTTATTGCAATTCTGTCGTCGACGAAGACGTTCATTTTTTTTGCAGTTTCATCATTTAAGATTGCTACTGGTCGGCCTGCTAACCAATTAAAATTTTTTATTTTTAGTTTCATGATTTATTTATTGAATAAATCTTTTAGTTTACCTTTTTGGTAGAATTCGATAATGATTAAAACGTAAGCTAAGACAAGTGGCCCAAGGACGAGACCAGCAATTCCAAAGAAATATAGTCCGCCGATTGTCCCGATGACACTTAGTGCAATTGGAAGATTTGATTGTTTTGACAGGATGTATGGTCGTAATAGGTTATCGATTGTTGCTACAAATAGTGCTCCGTATAAAAGTAGGAATACTCCTGCGAATGTTTGGCCGGACAGTAGAAGGAATAAACCTACTGGTAACCAGATGAGCCACGAACCGAGAATTGGAATTATTGAAACGAGACATGCGATGAACGTTAGAATTATTGCGTTTGGGACTCCGAGGATAAATAGCCCAACGCCGACGGCAAGACCTTGAATAATTCCGATTAAAACTTGGCCGAAGATGATTGCGTTGGTTATACCTCTGAATTCTTTTAGGAATTTGCCTTCTGTTTCTTTAGAGAATGGGGAAAGGCTCGATAAATACTCTTTTAGTTCTTTGCTGTCTCTGATTGCGAAATAAAATGTGAACAGGAAAACTGCGAATTGGAGGAGTAATGATGGGAGGTTGATTAGGAAACTTTTGAATTGGTTTAGAAATGTGGAGAAAGTTTGTCCAATGATGTTGTCGATGGATTGAGCGAATTTGATTGAAAAATCGCTTTGGAAAAATTTGCTGAAGAATTCGACGAAGTTGAAGGTTTGTAGTTGGACGTATGTGTTGAAGGTTTGTTCGACGATTATTGGGACTAAGTAAAATACTGGGATTGCTATTATGATTGTTAGACTAAGGAGAAGAATTAAGGCGGAAATGTTTTTGCCTTTTACTTTGGATTTTATTATTTTATGTACAGGGTTGAAGATGTAGGCGAAGAGGAGTCCAAAAATGATTGGGATGATTATTGGCTTTAGGACGAAGAAGGCTAGGACGAATATTCCGACGATGATTGCGCCAACGATGATACGTTTTATGTCTTTGTAGTCTGCCATAATAATATATGAATTTGGAACTTATAAAGTTTGGTAAGTTGGGTAAGTTTATAAATTGGATTTTATATTTTGATATATGACAGTTATGAAAAAAGTTTTTAATGGTGTTTTTGATGACGAGGTACATGGAGCTTTTTTAAAATTTAGCAGGGGAATATATCGAAATAAATATTTGATTGAAGGGAAACGGCAATCTAAGAATTGGGCAATTAAAGCTGGGGTTGAGTATGTGAATTTTTTAGTTAGGCGATGTTTGGAGAAGATTGATGGGCGCGTTGTGATTAAGGGGGTTATTATTTCGACTTTAGATTTAAAGGGAGAGATTGGGTTTGATGCTGTTAAGGTTAGAAATTTTCAAGGAATTCGTAAAAATGTTATTGATACTGAAGTTGAGGCATCGGAGGTTTTGGGATTAATGAATAAATTTCCGAGAGTTTTTTTTGCTTTGAGTTTTAGTGGTGATGATTTTGTTTTGAAGATTAAGGCAAGGGCGCCGAAAAATAGCAAGTCTGGAAATGGCGACGATAAACCTGTCATTGATTTTTGTTCTTTGAAAATTAAAGATAAAAGTATTGTTGATGATTTGTTTTTTGGAGTTGAGAATTTTCGGGATGTTAGTGTTAATTATATGATTGAAGTAAACGATATTATTTATCCCGAAAATGTTGATAATTTGGAACCGGCCGAGGTTCGTGAATTATCGAAGAGGAAGGGGGTTGTCGCCAGGAATGTTGATGTTGATGGAGTTGTTAGGACAGAAAAAGCGGAGTTTGTTGTTTAGTTAAACCAATTTAATTTTTCTTTTTTGGGAAGTTGTTTTATTTTATATTCGGCTTTTTGTGCGTCGGGTCTTGATTTACATTGTTTTGTTCGGAGAAGTTTTTTGAATTTTTTTATTTTTACATATTTGGAGCCTTTGCCTTCGGCTTGGGCTTTCATTCGTTTGTCGAGGTTGTTTGTGATGCCTGTATAGAAGGAGCCGTCTTGGCATTCGAGAATGTAGACGAACCAATGTTTTTTCATTAGTTATTTAATCCTTTTTGTTTTGCGCATGATTGGCAGATGAGGGCTGTGTCTTTTAGTGACATATAATATCTGTTTCCTTCTTCGAGAATATTGTTGAATTTTTCCCAGCCTTTTTCGATTGTGAGTTTTCCAGAAAGGACTTCTTGTGGGACTTCTGATGCTTCTTCTAAGAGTTCGATTCGTTTCTTGAATATTTTGTAGTGATATAGATTTGGCTTCGCTGTTTTTGATATTTTTTTACGACAAAGGAAGCATTTGCCCTGGGTCATTAGGAGTTCTTGTTCTCTAATTGTCCATTGGAATTGGAAGTCGGCATCTTGGATTAGGTGTTTGTGGTTTCCGATGCCGCCGAATCTATTGAATTTTAGATTGATTTCTTCTTTTGCTCCTTTGTTTTTTACTATAATTTCTCCGATTTTTTTTGAATATCGCCAAATTGGATATTTTTTTTCTTTGTTTGGAGTAATTTTTGATTTGCCAATTCTATATCCTTTTGAACCTGTTTTGATTTTGCCTATTGTTGTTTCTTTTTTTCTTTGTTTAGTTTTTTCTATTTTTTCTTTTAATTTCTTTTTTGTTGTTTTTTCTTTTTTTGAAATATAACCTTTTTCGCCTGGAAGAATGTCTGGTGTTTTGATTGGCATTTTGTAAAAAGGGTTTTTAGGTTTTTAAGAGTTGGGATAGTGTATAGCCCACAGACATTTGTCACCCCTTAAAATAAATTTCTGCAGGCGCTTTTCCTCCTAAACTTGTATGCGGACGAAAATGATTATACCTCATTCTGAATTCT